>LWDU01034870.1_pt1 | contig 41727 bp, 44 predicted proteins | sample 727161 | NCBI WGS metagenome assembly LWDU01 (sample SAMN04566230, study PRJNA314399) | hydrothermal vent metagenome | isolation source: deep sea hydrothermal plume seawater | place: Mexico: Gulf of California, Guaymas Basin | collected 2004-07-11
GTAATTAAAGAAGATTATAAGAATCCTAATCTCTTATTTTTAGGTACAGATAAAGCAGTCTATACAAGTTTAAATAATGGTAATAGTTGGATAAAACTTAAAAATAATATGCCAACAATTCCTATACATGATTTGGTTATTCATCCTAGAGAAAATGATTTAATAGTAGGCACACATGGCCGCAGTATTTACATAGCAGATATTTCTCCTCTACAAGAGCTAACAGATGAAATTTTAAAAAAAGATGTTCATCTATTTAATATTGAGCCTAAAATACAATGGAGAATGGTTAGTCAGCCTGCTGTAAGCGCTCAAAATTTTGTAGGTGAAAATGAACCAGCTGGTATTACAATTAATTATTATTTAAAAGAAGAGGTAATTACAAGTAAAATAAAACTAACCATATATGAAGGAGAAGAATTAATAGATGAACTTTTAGGAACAAATAATATAGGTATAAATAGTATACAGTGGGGAATGATAAAGCGTAAACATAGAACTTCTGAAGAAAAGATAGAATGGGAAAAAGAGCAAAAACTTATCAAAGAAGAGCCAGAATTTTTCGATTATTACGATGCTGTAGAGATATTTCCTTTACCCAATGAAGAAGTAGATAAATATGGACGTTCTTTACGAACTCGTGTACATCCTTTACCAGGCAATACCGATCAAAATTATAAATATTACAAAGTACCACCTGGTGATTATAAAGTCGTACTTACAATAGACGAAATAAGTCAAAGTAAAAATATTTCTATTCTAAAAGACCAATGGTACAACAAATAGATAAAAAATGAGTAAAGTATACCAAACTATTATTTGTGGCTTAGCTATTTCTATTATTACACTTTCATGCAATAACGATGATAATGAAGATTTATCTCAAGAAAATAATACTACTCTACCAAATAGCATTATTTTTAAAGATATTCCTTCTGGAACATTTTTAATGGGAGGAACAACTATTCATAATGATGCACCAATAGTTAGCGTTACTTTATCTGCGTTTCAAATTTCTAAAAAAGAAATTACTAATAATGAATACATTGATTTTTTAAACTCTGCATATTCAAATAATTGGTTAACTATTTCTTCTAAACAAGTAAATGATCCATGTGGATCATACACTGAAAATATGGTTATTGGTAAAGGAAATGCGCCAAATGTAGGAGAAGTCTTCTTGCAATTAGGAGAATCAGGAGGATGTACTAGTAATGGAGAAGAAGAACATATAAATAATAAAAGTTGGATATCATTCAATACTTCAAATAACATTTTTGAACTACTAGATGCATCAAAAGCAGATTGGCCCGTTAATTGGATTAAATGGTATGGTGCTTATGCTTTTGTTCAATATTATAATGTTAGTCTTCCAACAGAAGCACAATGGGAATATTCTGCTAGAGGTGGACAACAATTAAAATACCCTACAGATGATGGAACACTTTCTTTAAGTAAAGCAAATTACAATGGAGAAACGCCTGGTAATTATAATCCAGATGGACATTCTTTTGCTGTAGGATCTTATAATCGAAATCCATATGGGTTATTTGATATGGGTGGAAATGTGTGGGAATGGTGTCAAAATTATTATAGCAATTCTTTTTATTTAGATAATGTTATAGATCCAATAAATACAATAGCTGGAATCAACTCAAAAAGAGTAAGAAGAGGAGGATCTTGGAATTATCATTCTGCTACATTATTAACATATGCTCGAGCATCAGACTTTGAAAATAGAGGAAATAATCATTTTGGATTTAGAATTGTTAAAAATTAATTTTAAAAAAAATATATAAACTATTTATATCCTTTCATAATTATCCACAGTTAAATCATTTTTGACTTCACCAGTATGTTTAGTATTACTAGGCTCAAACAATAATAACCAAACTTCTTCTTCAGCTATTGGTTTATGTTCAATTCCTTTTGGAACAACTAACATTTCACCTTCATTTAATTTAACAATTTTATTAAAAAATTTAATCTTTAAAGTTCCTTTAACTATAAAAAATAGTTCGTCTTCATTTTTATGAGTGTGCCAAACAAATTCTCCTTTAACTTTAGCGAGTTTAATATCTTGTCCATTTAATTCAGCTACTATTTTAGGATTCCAGTGATCTTTAAATAAATCAAATTTATCACCAATATTTATTTTTCTGATGTTCATTAATTTAGATTTTAAAGAAAAATTTAAAAATCTAATATAAATCTATCAAAACTAGAAAGAAAGAATTTGGAGAAGTAAGAATAAAATTTATCTTTGACCATGAAAAAATTTAGACCACATTATTTTCTATTTTTAGTCATTGATAATATCAATATATTTTAACTTTATTTTTCTATTACAAATTAACGATGATAAATAGTCATAATCCTCAAAAATTCACAGGTCATACTCAACTAAAAACATCTCCATTCTTTGAAAGAACAAGTAAACTAAACCAATCTCAAGAATGGCGACGTTGGGGCGGTTACCTAGCAGCAACACAATATGACCTACATCATGATAACGAATACTTTGCTATTAGAACAAAAGCTGCACTTTTAGATGTATCCCCATTATATAAATATAGCATAAAGGGTCCTGATGCTCAATCATTTATGGATAGAATGGTAACAAGAAATATTAATATTTGTGAAATAGGTCAAGTTATGTATACTCCATGGTGTAATGAAAAAGGAAAAGTTATAGATGATGGCACAGTTCAACATCTTGGTGAAAATAATTTTCGACTTACAAGTGCAGAACCTAATTTAACTTGGCTTTTAGATAATTCAAGTGGAATGAATGTTAATATTAAAGATGATTCTAACAACATAGCAGCATTAGCTCTTCAAGGTCCAAATTCAAGAGATATACTTAATTGTATTTCATCAAAATCTCTTAACAATTTAAAATTTTTTCGTCTTATAAATACTAAACTTAATGGAATTCCAGTAACTATTTCTCGAACTGGATACACAGGTGATTTAGGTTATGAAATTTGGGTAGATCCATCAAAATCAATAGAAATATGGGATATGCTTATAAAATCTGGAAAATCCTACGGAATAACACCTGTTGGACTTAATGCACTCGATATATCTCGTATTGAAGCTTCTTTAATACTTTTAGATGTTGATTATATTTCATCAAAGCATGCCCTGATTGAAAATCGTAAATCATCTCCCTATGAATTAGGATTGGATTGGACAGTAAAAATGAAAGGAAATGATTTTATTGGAAAAAAAGCTCTAGAATTAGAAAAAAAATCACCAAGCAATTGGAAATTTAGAGGCATTGAAATTCAATGGGAATCTCTAGAAAAAGAATATAAAAAAGTAGGACTTCCACCTGGACTTCCTAGTATGGCATGGCGTACAAGCACCCCTCTATATTTTAAAAATAAACAAGTAGGTTATGCTACAAGTGGATGCTGGTCGCCAATTCTTAAATGTTACATTGCATTAGCCCATATACATGCAGATTATGCTGATATCAATTCTTGTTTAGATTTTGAAATAAAAGTCGAACATTTTCGTAAGCTAACTCCTGCAATTGTTGTTGAAACCCCATTTTATAATCCGAAAAGAAAAACATCATGTCCAAATTAAGTAATTACGATGCTATAATAATAGGTGGTGGACATAATGGTCTCACTGCTGCTGCATACTTAGCAAGAGCTGGAAAGAAAGTCTTAGTTTTAGAACGTCGTTATGTTTTAGGTGGAGCAGCTGTAACAGAAGAAATATTTCCTGGTTTTAAATTTTCAGTTTGTTCATACGTTATAAGTCTTTTAAAATCCAATGTTATAAGAGAATTAATGCTTCCACGATTTGGTCTTAAAATTCTGCCACTTGAAAGCACATTTACACCTCTAGATAATGATTATTTATTCAGAACTTCTGATGGAGACCAAACATATAAAGAAATTTATCGCCATTCTCCTAAAGATGCTGAAACTTATAAACGTTTTGGTCCTCTTATGGGACAAATTGGTATGGCAGTAAGACCAATATTAGAAACTATTGCTCCAAACCCATTAAATCCTAGCATTTCTGATCTAATGGCTCTAAAAAAGCTTCTTAATCATGTAAAAAGATTAAGCGATGAACATTTTGAATACCTCTGTAAACTGATGACTATGAGTTCAGCTGATTTTTTAGATGAATGGTTTGAATTTGAACCTTTAAAAGCAACAATGGCTGCAAGTGGTATTATTGGAACATCATACGTTATGTTACATCACTATATGGGTGATATTGATGGTGCATTTAGAGCATGGGGGTTTCAGAAAGGTGGTACAGGAGAACTAAGTATGACTATTGCACGCTCTGCCAAACATTTTGGTGCAGATATCATGACAGAAGCACCAGTAAATAAAGTTATAATAAAAAATGGTAAAGCAGTAGGTGTAGCTTTAGAGAATGGCGATGAATACAAATCAAATATTGTTATTTCTGGACTAGATCCTAAGCTTTCATTTCTAAAACTTGTTGATGAAAAAGAATTACCATCTGATTTTGTTCAAGATATTAAAAATTTTAGAATTCGTGGATCTTCTGGAAAAGTAAATCTCGCCTTAGATGGACTTCCTAATTTTACATCTCTTCCAGGAGATGGACCTCATCTTCGAGGAGCTATTTCAATAAGTCCTAATTATAATCATCTAGAAAAAGCGTACGATGATGCTAAATATGGAAACTTTTCTAAAGAACCCTATATGGATATTATCCTGCCATCAGTTTTAGATCCAGATATGGCACCACCTGGAAAACATGTTATGTCATGTTTTGTTCAATATGCACCTTATGATATCAAAGGTGGATGGAATGATTCAAAAAGAGAGGCTTTCGGAGATGCTGTAATTAATACTCTAGCTCGTTATGCTCCAAACATCAAAGATATAATCTTACACAGACAAGTTCTAACACCAAAAGATTTAGAAACTACATTTGGTTTAACAGAAGGAAATATATTTCATGGCGAGCTCACACTTCAACAATTATTCTCTCTAAGACCAGCCGTTAAATGGGCTGATTACACAACACCTATAAAAAATTATTTTCAATGTGGATCTGGCACTCATCCTGGTGGTGGAATTACCGGTTCTCCAGGAGAAATGGCAGCTAAAAAAATATTAAAAATATGGTGACAAAAGAATACGATATTATTATAGTGGGTGGTGGTATTAATAGCCTTACTGCAGCTGCTCTTTTAGCAAAGAAAAATAAATCTATTCTTTTATTAGAATCTAGAGATGAATTAGGTGGAATGGCTACATTAGAAGAATTTTCCCCAGGTTTTAAATGTAATATGGTATACGATTACATACGCTGGATTGATCCTAGAATTATAAAAAAATTAAATCTCTACAAATATGGTTTAGAATTCCAAAAAGTTAGTTCACTTAGAATTGCATTAGATAAGAATAAAAAACACATAATATTTCAAAATGATCCTAGTAAAACAGCAGAATCTATCACATCCCATTCTTCAAAAGATGGTAATAAATGGATTGAATTCACCCAATATATTAATAAAATATGCAAATTTCTAGAACCTTTATATACTATAACACCTCCTATTATTTCAAAAATGGGTATTAAAGATGTTCTTTCAATGAGTAATATGTTAAATCCAATTTGGAAACATGGAAGAAGGGGATTGATAGATGTTATTAGAACAATTCCAATGATGATGCCAGAACTATTAGATGAATGGTTTGAATCTAAATTGCTACGTGGATCACTAGCTGCAAGTGGAATAACAAATATCACTCAAGGACCTTTCTCAGCTGCAACAGTATTAAATTTTATCCATCATCATGTACATGCTAATGGTAAAATTCATAATGCTCATTTTATCAAAGGTGGAACACATCAATTTGCCAAAGTACTATCTAATATATTAAAAGAAAATGGCGTAATCATACAAACAAATACTACAGTAAAATCAATTAACTGTAAAGATGGTATCTGTTCTGGTGTAACTACTTCAAGTGATCAAACCTACAATGGAAAAATAATTATATCAGGATTAGATCCAACTAATACCTTTTTTAAATTAGTTGGGAAAAAAAATATACCTCCAACTTTTAAAACACAATTAAATAACATTAAATATCGTGGAAGTACTGCAAGAGTACATTTTGCATTGAAAAAATGTCCTAATATTCCTGGAATTTCAATTGATCAACATGATACTATCTTTTCAATTAATCCCTCCGAAGAATATTTAGAACATTCATATGATGATATTAAATATGGACGTATTTCCAAGAATCCATATATTGAATTTAGTATTCCTTCTCTAATACATCCAAATTATGCTCCAAATGGAAAACATGTACTATCTTCCACAATTCAATACATTCCTTATCATCTAAAAAATCAAAATTGGAATGATAAATTAAAAGATGAAATAATTAATAATGTTACAAATATTATTGAAAAATATATACCTAATTTTTCAGATTTAATTATAAATTCAAAAATAACTACTCCTATAGATTTAGAAAAATCATTAGGTCTGACTGAAGGAAATCTTAATCAGGGTGAAATGACATTAGATCAATTTTTCTTTATGCGACCTACTATTTCTACATCTCAATATAAAACCCCTTTTACTAATCTTTATCTTTGTGGTTGCTGTACTCATCCTGGAGGTGGACTACATGGAAGTAACGCTGTAAATGCAGTCCATGAAATAATAAAATAAAATTTTATTATAAGAAATTTAGCTACCTAATATCAACTCTAAATGATTTAAATACCAACTCTTAAGTTTTTCTAACCCTACTTCCATTTGTGATAAAGGTCCAGGAATATATTTTTTTGACATTACACCATTTTGATTATTTTCTATAATTTTTTTATCTTCTAAAGTTGTTTCATGCCACATCCATGTTATTTTATCAACATTATAATCTACTCCTTTCTTAGCATCTTTATGAACAAGCCACATTATTTCTACTTCAGTTTCTAAAGGTCCCTTAGGAATAAAGGTAAATATTGTTGCAAAATCATTTGACATTAATAAACTATTAAAAGGAGAAGTGCCTATTGTTGTATAACCCCCATCAAACTCTTTAAATTTTCCCATTATTGTAGAAGCTGGTTTTCCACTTTTTGTTTCTGAAAGTTTTCCCTTACTAAAAGGTGTTCTTTCAGCACTTCTAAAAAAGTTAGAAAATTTTGATTCAGTATATTCACCTATATGATGTCCAATCTTTTTAGCATATTTATTCCATGTCAACAATTCTTTCATAAATTCACTCGATAAAGGTCCTGTATTACTTCCTGCACCATATGCTTTAATATAATCAGAACTGTGAACTTCACAATATTCAGGATGAGAAGGTTGACAATGATAACATTCATGGAAATTATCTAAAGTTAATTTCCAATTTCCCATAGTAGGATATTTTCTTCTAGAAGCAATCTTAGCTTCTCCAAGACCATGTAATTCTATAAAAGGTTTTAATGGTTTTATAAATTCATTAAAATTATCTGGTTTGTTTGAAAAATTAATAAATATCAAACCTTCAAAAATTATAGAATTACATTTATGCAAACTCCATTCATCACTACAAAAATCTTCATCCATTAATCTTGCGCTTTTTAAATTTCCATCTAATTTATAACTCCACGCATGATATGGACATACCAAGTTTTTAGTGGAACCCTCATTTTCTAAACATATTTTAGATCCTCTATGCCTACACACATTATATAAACAGTTGACTTTACCATTATCATCTCTAATAATTATAATGGACTCGTTCTTAATATTAAATAAAAAATAATTCCCTTTTTCAGGAATTCTAGATTCATGACCAACTATAATCCATTGATTAAAAAAAAATGTTTTCATATCTAAATTAAAAATAGTTGGATCCAAATAAAAACGTTGTTCTAATGGAAAATTAGGTTTTTGAGATTTTATTAATTCTTTTAATGATGATTTTTCTTCAATATTCATTTAACATTATTTAATAGGCTATAATAACAGTAATTCATTAAGTTTTCCAATTTTTTATAAAAAATAATAGCAATGGAAAAATTTATTACAAAATCAAATAAAATTCTTTAAATTATAAAAATGAAAAATAATCCATACGATAATCATAAAGATATTCCAGGAAATCCATCTACTGCTAAAAGTAGCATCATAAAATTAAATGACAGAAGTAATAACATTCCACTTAAATTACTTAGTGAAGATGATTGGAATTATTGGATTAAAAATGGATATATTATTATAAAAAATGCTATTTCAAAAAAAGAAGCATTTGAAACAGCCAATTTTCTTTGGGAATTTGAAAACAAAAAAAAAGATGATAGTTCAACATGGTATACTAAAGAAAGAGCTGAAATGAAAATGAAAGAATTAGCTGGTACTGGTATGGTTGAAGTTTATAACAATCAATCTCTATGGAATAATAGACAAAAAAAAAAAATTTATAATGCTTTTGTTGATATATGGGGTACTGAAAAACTTTGGGTTACAATAGATAGAGCAAATCTTAATTTCCCTATAAAAAAAGGATATAAATATGATAGTTTTATACATTGGGATTATGATCCAGATACCAAACCTCAAAATATTCAAGGTGTATTAGCTCTCTCTGATCAAACAGATAAAAATATGGGTGGATTTCAATGTATTCCATGGTTATTTCGTAATTATGAAACTTGGAAAAAAACACAAAAAAAAGATAGAGATAAGTTTCAGCCTGATATTACTGGAATTGAAGATAAAATAATTAAAGTAGCTTTAGAAGCAGGTGATTTATTAATTTTTCATAGCTGTCAACCCCATGGTATCAGACCAAATCTGAGCATAGATAAAGTTAGAATTGCTCAATATATATCAATGATGCCTGCAGAAGAAAAAAATAAATCTTTAAAACAATGGAGAATTAATTCATGGAAAAAAAGAATTGCACCTGAAGGTTATGCTTTCCCTGGCGATCCTAGAAAATTAGAAAAAATAAAATATAAAACAGCTAAATTAAATTCACTAGGAAAAAAATTACTTGGTATAAATAAATGGTAATCAATCTAACAATAAGTTCTATGAATTATTAGATTTAATATGAACATCTCTTTGTGGGTATGGAATTTGAATATTATTTTCTTTAAACTTTTTAAAAACCGCAAAATAAATTTCACTTCTAATAACTTCAGGTCTATCGGTAAGAGAAGAAGTCCAAACACCTAACATAAAATCTAAAGAACTATCTCCAAAACCATCAAAAAATACCTTAGCTTTAGGTTCCTTTTGAACATTTTCATTTTCATCCGCCACTTCCATCAATAATTTTCTTATTATTTCAGGATCTTCATCATAACTTACACCGATTGGAATTCTAAATCTTACAATTCTATTATTATGACTCCAATTAATTACTTGACTAGAAACAAATTCAGAATTTGGAACTATAATTGAAATGTTATCATTTGTTATTATAGTTGTAGCTCTAAGTGAAATATTTACAATATCACCACTAACATCACCAACTTCAACTCTATCACCAACTTTAATAGGTTCTTCAATCAAAATAGTTAACCCACTTATTAAATTATCTGTAACTTTCTGAAATCCAAAACCAATACCAACACCAAGAGCACCAGCTAATAAACTTAAGGCACTCAAATCAATTCCAACTGCCTGAATTATTATTATAGTACCAATAAGCATCATTGCAATTCTGACTCCATTAGCAATTGATTCTCTAAAAGACTTTTTTAATTTAGACTTATTTAAAATTTTATTTAGAATTAATTTTCTTGCCTTAGTAGAAGTGAATATCAATAAATAAAAACTAAGAAAAAATATAATTATAGTACCTATACTAATCTCAGACTCACCTATACTAAAGAGAGTTCTATTGAAAATTAACAGAAAACTTGAAGCAAGTTTTAATAACCTTAAAAAAAATTCTATAAAATATTCCATTATATGAAATTCTAATTTAAACACAAAAACTAAAAAAATCAGAAGAGGTCATCAATTTTATTTTTTTCTATTGATCTCCTAGCTACTAAAGAACAAATTTTTACAATGTCAATTAAATTTGAAAATCTTTTATCTTCAGTGTATCCTTTTTTAAATCTATAGTATATCTGCTGGACAATAACACATATTTTAAATAAACCATATGCGTAATAAAAAACTGGATTATTTACTTTGACTTTACTATATTTTTCATAAATATTAATTAAAGTCATTCTCGATGGATTCCCTTCAGCTGTCGTTGAACTTAAAGAAATTTTTCTTAACATAGGATGATCATTAGATTGAACCCAATAACCAAGAGTAGTTCCTAAATCAAATAATGGATCTCCAATTGTTGACATTTCCCAGTCTAATACTCCAACTATTTTTGAAATATTATCTTTATCCAACACTACATTATCATATTTATAGTCATTATGAATTAATGAACTTTTATTTTGTTTAGGTAAATTATTAATTAACCAACTCATAAGACTATTCATTTCTTTTATATCATCAGTTTTAGAATTTTTATACCTTTCTGACCATCCTACTATCTGTCTCATTCCATAACCAACTCCTTTTCCTAAATTATCAAGACCCATCTTTTTGTATTGCAAACCATGTAACTCAGTCAAAGTTTTAATAAAATTTTTTGAAAGTTTACTTATATCTTTTTTATCTGGCATTGAAGACTCAGAAGTATTTGGTCTCAATATAATTCCATTCAATCTTTGCATAACATAAAACGAAGAACCTATAACATTTTTATCATCTTCAAAAAAATAAGTTTTAGGTACCTTATTATAATATTTAGATAGATTTGATAAAACATCATATTCTCTTCTCATATCATGACCACTTTTTATATTTGCCCCAAATGGTGGTTTTCTTAATACATATTCATTTTTATCCCAAATTATAGAATAAGTTAAATTAGAAAATCCCTTTTTGAATTGGTTTATAACTAAAGGTCTTTTAGAACTACCTAGTTTATTATTAAGATAAAAAGATAAATTTAGATTATTTAATTCTTCACTTTTTCTTACTTCCCCTGGAGAATCTAATGCAATCATTTTTAATTAAATTTTCAATCCATAATTAGATAAAATTCCTTTTGCAACACTACTTATATGTACTTCATCTGCACCATCATATATCCTTGCTGCTCTTTCGTGTCTATAAAAATGCGAGAGAATAATATCATCTGACATCCCTAAACCTCCATGTATTTGAACTGCATCATCAACAACTCTTTTTAAAACATTAGCACAATAAAATTTTATAATTGAAATTTCAATTTTCGAATCTTTTGATCCGAATTTATCAATTTTATTTGCAGTATCAAGAACCATTAATTTTGCTGCATTTATTTCTGCTCTTCTCTCAGCAATCATTTTTTGAATTAGTTGTTTTTCACCCAAAAATTTACCTGGAGTTAATTCTCTTTTTGCAGCCCTTTCACACATCATATTAAAAGATCTTTCACAAATACCAATCCATCTCATACAATGATGTACCCTTCCATGACCAAGTCTTGATTGAGCTATCCTAAAACCAGATCCTTCTTCTCCTATTAAATTTTTTGTTAAAACTTTAACATTATTATATTTAATCTCTGAGTGACTAAAATATCCTTCACCTTTATCTCCCATTACAGGAATTTTACGTACTAACTGAAACCCTTTACTATTACAAGGAACAATAATTTGACTTGCTCTTAGATATTTATTCTCAACATCAGGATTAGTAATAGCCATAACAATTGCAAATGAAGCTCCTTCAGCTGAAGACGTAAACCATTTGTTACCATTTAAAATATAACTATTATCTTTTTTAACAGCAGTTGTACCCATATATACTGGATTTGATCCTGCAAACGTTGGTTCCGTCATCGAAAAACAGGATCTTATTTTACCTGCTAATAATGGTTTAAGAAATGTATCTTTTTGATAAGTCGTACCAAATTCAATTAACACCTCCATATTTCCAGCATCAGGTGCTTGACAATTAAATAAATAAAGACCAATAGGACTAGCTCCAAGAATTGCACTCAATTGACCAAATTCAATCAAATTTAAACCCATTCCGCCATACTTTTTTGGTATTTGAGGAATCCAATACCCTAAAGATTTTACTTTATCTCTTGTTTTTTCTAAATCATTTAATGAAGCATGCCAACCATTATTAAATACTTTCTTCTCTAAGCCATAAATATCTTTTTTTAAAAAAGATTTAATATCTTGTTTTAGGCTTTTAAATTGATTTTTCTTCATTTTAAAACGAGTTTATATTAATACAATTAAATTTATATAATATATATGATTAATAATTATATTACTCCCTAATTCAAATCAAATGAATAATTTAAACACAAGAAAAACAATTTTTGGTCATCCATATGGTTTATATATTCTATTCTTCACCGAGATGTGGGAAAGATTTTCTTTCTATGGTATGAGAGCCTTGCTGGTTCTTTTTTTAATATCTGAAGTTGATAGTAAAAATCCAGGCTATGGTTGGTCAGAAATTGATGCTCTTTGGTTATATGGTTGGTACACAATGCTAGTTTATGTAGCAAGTATTCCAGGAGGTATTATAGCAGATAAATTTTTGGGCCAGAAAAAAACTGTTATGTTAGGTGGTGCTCTTTTAGTTATAGGACATAGTGTACTAGCAATTAATCATATTTATGCTTTCTATACAGGATTAATATTTATAATCTTAGGTGTTGGTGGATTAAAACCAAACATATCAACTATGGTTGGTGGGCTATATAAAAAAGAAGATGAAAGAAGAGATACAGCATTTAAAATTTTTTATATGGGAATAAATATCGGTGCTTTTTTATCAGCTCTAATTATTGGTGGAATTGGTGAAGTTTATGGATGGCACTATGGATTTGGATTAGCTGGAATTGGAATGCTCTTTGGTCAAATGGTTTTTGCATGGGGACAAAAATATCTTATTGGAGTTGGTGATTTTATTGGAAAAGATGAAAATCCAAATAAAGAACTTATCAATAAACCTCTTACGAAAATTGAAATTGATAGAATGATGGTTTTATTTTTATCATTTTTAATCGTTATCGTCTTCTGGGGTGCTTTCGAACAAGCAGGTGGACTAATGAACATCTATGCATTTGAAAAAACTAATAGGTTTATTGAAAGTATAAACTTCGAAGTTCCAGCTACATGGTTTCAATCACTAAATGCTGGCTTTATTGTTTTATTTGCTGTAATAGTTGGTGGATTTTGGTCATGGTGGAAATCACTAGGAAGAGAATCTGCACTATTATTTCAAATGGCTGTTGGAGTTATAATAATGGCTATTGGCTTTTTCTTCATGAGTGCAGCATCTTTAGAATTTCAAGAAAATGGATCTAGTGCAATGTACTGGTTAGTTTTAGCATATCTTTTTCATACACTTGGAGAGCTATGTACATCTCCAACTGCGATGGCTCTAATTACTAAACTAGCACCATTAAAATATGCATCTATTATGATGGGAACTTATTTTGCATGTACTGGGTTTGGAAATAAATTAGCTGCATCACTTGGTACATGGGCACAAACTGCTGGTGAATTTGAGATTTTTACTGGAATAGCAATATTTTGTTCAGCATTCGGATTTTTGGTTATATTACTTTTAAAACCATTAAAAAGACTAACCCACGGAGCAGATTAATTATCTTCCATTATTTTTATTTTATATCCTTAATAAATATAATCACTAATTCTAGCCACAATAAAATATAAATTTGTAGCAAAAAAAATAACTTAATAACATCTAATATATTAACAGAATTTAATACTTTCTTTAATTAGTTTTTCACTATTTTAATTTAATATGCAAATAAAAAATTTGGAAGAAAAAAATTTAATAAGAGAATTAAAATCTAATAGTGAATCAGCATTTAAATTATTAGTTGAAAATTATAAAGATCAAATTTTTAATACCATTATTCCAATAATCCTAAATGTAGACGATGCTGATGATTTAACTCAGGAAGTTTTCATACAAATTTATAAATCAATAAAAAAATTTAAAGAAAAGTCCTCATTATCTACTTGGATATATAAAATTTCAATATCTAAAGCTTATGAATACATTAGATATAATAAAAGAGTAAAAAGATTTTCAATTTTAATAAATTTGTTTAGAGATGATAATACCATAAGAGAGATTCCTGATTTTAAACACCCAGGAGTAGAATTAGAACAAAAAGAAAATTCTAAAATTCTTTTTGACGCTATTAATAAATTAAACAAACAACAAAAGACAGCATATATATTGAAAAATGTTCAAGGATTATCATATAAACAAATTGCCGATATAATGAATAAATCTATCTCATCTATCGAATCTTTAATATATAGAGCAAAACAAAATTTAAAAACTATAATAAAAAAAATATAAAGCAAGAAATTAGTAATTTTATCATCTAATTATATATATGAAAAAGATATTATTGATCTTATTTATCCTCTTTGGATACAATTCCTTTTCACAAACAATTGAATTAATTATATCTGGTGGTTTTAATTCTTCTACCCAAACCCTAAGATCAGATGAGGCAATTCAAATTGGTCAAAGCTTTAATACAATAGGAAATATACCATATCAGGTAGATGCTTACCCAGGGTATCATATAAAAGGACTGATTGGAATTTCAAAACAACTATCTGAAAAAACAAAACTAAAATTAACTTCTGGTCTTGGTTATTCATCTCAGGGTGCAACGATAGTTTCAGAAAACAAAACAAGAATAACAAATAATCTAAATTATCTTCAAATACCAATTCTAATTAATTTAAATTTTTATAAAATAAGTTTTTTATTTGGTCCTCAAATTAGCCTTTTAAATAATGTTAATACTAAAATAAAACATCCTACGATACTAAGTCAAAATGCTATGGGACATAATTCATCTTTTACATTTTCAGAAGATGACTATTCTGACAGAGACAATGGTTTTGTTTTTGGTGTAGAATATAAAATATACAAAAACATATCCGCTTCAGTTAAATACATAACAAGTCTAAAAAATATATCAATCCTTCCTAAAGAAACTTGGAAAAATAAATCTATTGAAATTTCAATTAATTATGCTTTAATGAATTTTAAGTTAAATGATAAATCTATAAAATGATTAAAGATAAAATAGATCAAATTTTAAACAGTATTAGTAATATTAAAATAATTAAAACTAAACCATATTTTTATACCAGATTATCTACTAAAATTGAATCTTTAAACTATAAAGAAAAAATTTATATTAAGTATGAAAGACCAATACTTATTACTACAGTAATAGCTTTATTAATCATCAACGGTCTCTTTATATTTAACAATATTAATGATACTAATAATTCAGTTCAACATACTCTTGAAGAAGTTTACTTTGAAAGTGACAAATCAGATTTAATAAACCTTGCTTCCTATGAAGAATAAACTACAATATATAATCATTTTTATATTAATCATTTCAAATATTTTTTTAGCATATAAGGTTGTAAACAAAAAAAATCTCTCTAAAAACAATGAATTTGAACGTGAAATATTTTATCTAAAAAATCGTCTTGGATTTGATAATAATCAACTATTAGAGGCAAAAAAAGAATATATAAGATATAGTAAAGAAAAAAGATCTAAAGAAAGAAAGTTTAGAAGACTTGACCTAACTGTTATGAATGATCTTAGTGAGAACATTGATACAAATAATATTAATAAAGATAAATATTATGAAGTCGCAGTAACACTAAACAAAGCAAAGATGGAACACTGGGTAAACATTAGAAAAATATCAAATAAAGAACAAATAAAAAAACTCGATAGTATCTGGTTAAATATGAAAAAAAGAATAGAATCTCGGTCTCAATAATTTTTTAAAATAATATTTATTTCAATGAATTATAAAAATGAAAACAACATTTTATTTTTTACTATACCAATCATATTACTATTATTTTTAACAGCATGTAATAATGAGGAGGAAGATGGATTATGTTGCTCTGAATATGAGTTAAGTGATCTTTCTGAAGCATATACTCTTTTCTCAGATAATGTAACAGTATATATTGATGGACAGTATGTTGTTTATGAAACAAATAATTTACCTGATCATAAAAGTCCTTACTGGCTTACTAATAATCCTCTTTATGAACCTTACAATGGAAATAATTCTAATTTTAAAATAAATCCTAATAGAATTATGCAACAAAATATCGTAGTTAAAATACCTTCAAATCCTTCTGAAGCTACCAACAAAGAATCAACTCCACTAGGCGCAATAGGAATATCACGGAATGGTGTTGTTTTTTATAATCAATATGCAGGCCCAAACAATACACCTCTAACAAATGAAATTAATAGCTTTGATCAGTATTTTGGTCACCCACAACCTCAAGGTGCATACCACTATCATATTGAACCTACTTGGCTAACAACACAATATGGAAAAGATGCTTTTCTTGGATTTCTAGCTGATGGTTTTCCAGTATATGGTCCAGAAGAAAATGGAACAACAATAAATAATTCAAATTTAGATGATTATCATGGCCATAGCCATGCAACTTCTGAATTTTCAGAAGGTATATATCATTACCATATAACAGATCAAGATCCATACATAAATGGAGATGGTTTTTATGGTGTAAAAGGAAGTATTACAAATTGAATTTCTCTAATACGTTTATAATTTTATTTTTTCTTATGAGTTCTTGTAGTAAAAAACAAGATAGGTCTTATATCATAAACAAAGACTTTAGTCTTCTTAGTAAGAAAAGTGCATATCTATATTTAGATAATAATAAATTTTCAGGCATTCTTACTGATTCTATAGAAAATATTAAAATACTTGAAGTTCAATACTTAAACGGAAGAAAAAATGGTTATGAGAAAATATGGTATATTAATGGAAAAATATCTGAAGAAAGATTCTATAAAAGCGGAAGAAAAGAAGGTAATCATAAATTATTTTGGGAAAATGGTAATAAAAAAATGATTGCAAATTTTTTAGATGGACAATATGAAAGTAAAATGATTCAATGGCATAAAAATGGAGAAAAATTTAAAGAATTTTATTATAAGAATGGAAATGAAATTGGTAATCAAAAAATATGGGATTCAAAAGGTAATATTAAAGCTAATTATGATGTTGTAAATAACAGAAGGTATGGTTTAACTGGACAAAAAAATTGTGTATCATCAAATGAAATTTTTTAAACTAATACTAATTTTTACAATTATCTCTTGTTCTAAAGAACAAAAATTTGAACTACCCTACTTTACCACATCCGATTTTACTCCACACTGGATTAATTCTAAAAGTATTCAAGATAATACTCATAAAATTTCTGATTTTAAATTAATAAGTCAAAACAATGAAGAAATAACTAGAGAAAACTTAAAAGGAAATATTTATGTTGCAAACTTTTTTTTTACTTCATGTCCTAGTATATGTCCAAAAATGACTAATAATTTAAAAATTATTGAAAAAAAATTTATAAATCAAAATAATTTTAAAATCATATCTCATAGTGTTACACCATGGATTGACACCCCTGAAACATTAAAAAGTTATGAAAAAAATTATAATATTAATGGAAGGATGTGGAATTTAGTTACCGGAGAAAAAAAATTAATATATGATCTAGCTAGAAATTCATATTTTGCAGAAGAAAATTTTGGACTAATAAATGATGAAAATGATTTTATTCATACCGAATTGGTTTTTTTAATAGATAAAAAAAGTTATATAAGAGGTGTGTATAATGGAACTTTAAAAATAGAGATGAAAAGATTAATTGAAGATATTTCATTGCTAATTAATATATGAAAATAGGATTACTATCAGACACACATTCAATTATTGATAAAAGGATATTAAAATTTTTTGAAAATTGTGATGAAATATGGCATGCTGGTGATATAGGAACTATTAAAACTCTTGAATCACTAGAAAAATTCAAAAAAATAAGAGCAGTTTATGGAAATATTGATAATCATCAAATTAGAAAAGAGGTAAATGAATTTTTACTTTTAAAGTATGAAAAACTTGTAATTTTAATTATTCATATTGCTGGAAAACCTCCTAAATACAACAAAATAACCTATTATCTCATAAAAAAACATAAACCAAACATATTAATATGTGGACATAGTCATATACTAAAAATACATAGAGATAAAGAAAATGATATTTTAATTATTAATCCTGGAGCTTCAGGAAATGTTGGTTTTCATAAATTTAAAACTGCAATAAGATTTAATATTATCAATTCAAATATTAAAAATCTTGAAATAATAGAATTAAAAAGAAATTAAAAAAAATTATTTAGAAATAGATTTTTTAACTGATTTCTTCTCAAACTCCTTTTTAATTGCTTCTACATCAACATTCTTTATTACTGGAGTTCTTGAAAGATTTTTAATAATCTGTTTCTTCCTTTTAGCTTTAGAAACATTTCTCATTCCTTTTCTTTCTAATCTTGTTACAGCCATAATTTTAATTTATTGGCGCAATTTAAATAAAAAATAATGTAAATCATTTGCTAGATTTGTAATAAATACAAAAAAGTGAAAAAAATAATACCATCATTACCAAAAGGAACTAGAGATTATAGTCCTGATGAGATGAAAAAAAGAGAATATCTATTTGAAGTTTTTAAATATAACTTCAATCTATATGGTTTTAATTGTATAGAAACACCTTCTATGGAAAATTCCGAAGTTCTTAATGGTAAATATGGTGAAGAAGGAGATAGACTAATATACAGAATACTTAATTCTGGAGATTTTTTAAAAAATATTAATAATAAAAAAAATATTTCCAGTAATAATTTAAAATCTGAAATATCAAAAAAAGGATTACGATATGATCTTACTATACCATTTGCAAGATACGTCAGCATGAATAGAGATAAAATAACTATGCCTTTTAAAAGATATCAAATTCAACCAGTTTGGAGAGCAGACAGACCACAAAAAGGAAGATTTAGAGAATTTTACCAATGTGATGTAGACTATATAGGTACTAAATCTATTGTTTGTGAAAGTGAAATTATCAGTTTAGTTTATTCAATATTTAAAAAATTAAAAATTGATGATTTTGAAATAAAATTAAATAATAGAAAAATTTTATTAGGAATATCTGAGGAACTTAATTTTAAAAATAAATTTGAAAAATTCTGCGTATTAATAGATAAAATAGATAAAATAGGTGTTTCTGGATTAAAAAAAGAAATGAAGTTAAGTAAATTTCCTACTTCTTCTATTAAAAAATTAATCTCATTAATTGAGTTAAAAGGAAACAATTCTTCAAAAATTAATTATGTAAAAACTTTTCTATCTAATTCAAAAATTGGGTTAGAAGGTATTAATGAAATAGAAAATTTAATGAAAATAAAAAGTGATTTTACTCTTGATTTTACTCTAGCAAGAGGCCTATCCTATTATACTTCAACAATTTTTGAAGTTGTTCCTATAAATAATAATATAGGAAGTTTATGTGGAGGTGGAAGGTATGATGATTTAACTGAAATTTTTGGTTATAAAAATATATCTGGTATTGGTATTTCTTTTGGAATTGAAAGAATTATTGAAATTTTAAATACAAATAATTTATTTCCAGAAAAAATTGAAATTAATAATAATGTATTAATAAGTTATCTCTCTAATGATTTAATAAAAAATTCATTAGAATTAGCTAATAAATTAAGAGAAAAAGGAATTCCAACTGATCTCTATTCAGAAAAAGCTAAACTAAAAAAACAATTACAATATGCAAATAATAACAACATACCTTTCGTTATAATTATTGGTGAAGATGAAATAAAGAATGGAAAATACATGTTAAAAAATATGAAAGATGGAAATCAAAATTTATTAACTATTAATGAAATAATTAATAAAATGTCTTCTATAAAATAAATGAGCAAAAAATCTTATACATCATCTTTTATTACGCTATTATTTATTTTTATTAACTCTTTTTTATATTCCCAAATTAGTGATTTTGGTAGATTTGAAATAAATAATATTGGAGGCTGTTTACCAATATTTGTAGAGATAATTGATGAGAATGTTGATTCAAGTGTTACGGTTATTCAATATGATTTTAATTACTCATTAACTACAAATATTTTTAATCCATCAAATTCACAATCTCATATTTATCTAGAAGCTGGTACATATATAATAGCCCAAGCTATAAATCAAGATGGTGTAGAAAAAATTGATCTTTTAGAAATTGAAATAAAAGAATCAAAAAACATAGATATTCAATTATATAACTGTGAAAATAATAAAATGAATATTTCTATTAATGACAATTATTATAACGGATATGAATTGTATATAAATGATATCTTAATTCAAACATTACTTAGTGGAAAAAATGATTTTGATTACTCAAGTTTTGTTGGAACAAATAATAAAATAAATGGTTATATAGTAGGTTTATTTAATAAAAAAAATAACAACTGTAATAAATTTAATTTTGAAATTGCTTCAATTCAAAATCCACAGGAAGAAATTATAGATTCTATAATTTTATCAGATGATAAAACTAATTTTGACTTATATTACAAACCAAATAAAAGTACTAATTACAATATTTACATTGATAATGTAATTGATTCAACATTTTTAAGTTCTTCGTACGTATATTTTTCTGACTCAAAAATTAATTTTAATAATTTAACATTTGACAAACAGTGTATTCAAGTAATAGAAGAATATTATTGTAATTCAAAATTCATTGAAGATGAAATTTGTCTTATATATTTATCGTCTTATGAAAATGATGAAGGAATTAATTTAGATTTAAAATCAATTGGAAACTTTGATTCTACAATTATTTATAAAAATAATACAGCTTTGAAAACATTTCAAAATATTAATAATAAGCACATAGATAATCAAGGTATAATTATGAATGAAGAAATTTGTTATACAATAAAAGGATATGATGAAAAAAAAATATCAATATCAAATACAGTATGCAAAACTCCTACAAATAATTATAATCCAATACCTATCCCAAATGCTTTCACACCAAATGATGATGATTTAAATGATACTTTTAAGCCATATGAATCTAATGTAGAAGATTATACCATGTTAATTTTTAATAAGTTTGGAGAAAAAATATTTACAAGTAATGATATAAATATAGGTTGGGATGGTTATTTTAAAGGAAAAATTAGCCAGGGATCTTACGTATATAAAATTGTATTTAAAATAAATGGTAAAGAAATTATACAAACAAGTAAATTTGTATTGATTAAATAATAGCTTATGTTCGATATGATGAAAATGATGGGCAAAATAAAAGAAGCCCAAGAAAAAATGAAATTAGCTCAATCGGAGTTAGGTACCATAAAAGTATCTTCAGAATCTGGAGCAGGTTTAGTAAAGGTTGAAGTAAATGGAAAAAAAGAAGTTATCTCAATTTCCATTGATGATAGCATTCTAAATGAAAAAGAAATGGTACAAGACCTTGTAGTAGCAGCAACTAACAAAGCACTCAAAGATGTAGATATAAAGATAAAAGAACATATGAAAGAAAAAACAAGTGATATGTTTCCAAATATTCCAGGATTTGATATGGGAAACCTCTTTAAATGAAAAATACAGATAAAAGAATAGCTGTAATCTTATTAAATTTTAATGGAAAAAATCTCTTAGAAAGATTTCTTCCCTATTTAATGAAATATACAGACAAAAAAATATCAAATCTTTATGTTATTGACAATAGTTCGAAAGATGATTCTGTGTCTTTTTTAAAAGAAAATTATGCTTCAGTAAAAGTTATTATAAATAAAAAAAACCTAGGATATGCTGGTGGTTATAATGAAGGAGTAAAAAATATAAAAGCTGACTATTATGTTTTTATAAACACTGATGTAGAAGTCACAAGTAACTGGTTAAATCCCCTTTTTAATAAGATGGAATCAAATAGTAATATTGGAGCTTGTCAACCAAAAATTCTATCTGAAAAGAATAAAAATCATTTTGAGTATGCAGGCGCATCTGGGGGATATATAGATTTTTTAGGTTATCCCTATTGTAGAGGAAGAATTTTTAATACTATTGAAAAAGATTATGGACAATATAATAAGGAAAAAGAAGTTTTTTGGACATCAGGATCTTGTATGATGATACGATCAAATCTTTTTCATAAACTAAATGGATTTGATAAAGATTTCTTTGCTCATATGGAAGAAATTGATTTGTGCTGGAGAATAAAAAGAAAAGGATTTATTAATTATTGCATACCAAAAAGTGTTATTTACCATATAGGAGGAGAAACACTAAGCTACTTAAATCCAAAAAAAACATATTTAAACTTTAGAAATAATCTTATAATGATATCTAAAAATGATCGATTTATTAATCTATTATATAAAATTCCTTTCAGGTTAATTTTAGATATTTTTGCTGCAATAAAAATATTAATAAATAAAAAATCTATCTTTCACTTTACTTCAATATTAAGAGCATACCTATCTTTTATTACTTTTCTACCAGTTATATTTTTAAAAAAAAGAAATAATAAATTAAATTACATTAAACTAAAGAATCTAATCATACCTTTTGAATATTTTATTAGAGGCAAAAAAAGGTTTAGCGATTTATAAATTTTATCATCAATATTCACAAAAAATATGTAATTTTGTCACATTACTACAGATCAATTACATAATAAATAAAATATAAAATGAAAAATATTAGAATTTTAAATTTCTTAACTATTCTTTCTTTGTTAATCATTGGATGTAATCCACTTAAAAAAATGATTGAACTTTCGAAAGAACAACAAATTAACGTTAATCCAAACCCAATGATTATGAAAGGTGATAACGTTACTTTTGATGTAGAATCAACATTACCCAAAAGAATGTTACCTAAAGGAACAAGTTATACATTAAATTTTGCGTATGATGGAAACGATGCTGGATCTATTGAATTTAAAGCATCTGACTATCCAAACAGTGTTTCCTCTGTTTCTAAATCATCAAAAACCTTATCAATTCCTTATAACAAATCAATGAATGATAACCCATCTAAACTTACAGTAGTTGGTAATGCGAAAATTATAGTTTCTGGAAAAAATCTTAATACAGAGTCTAGTGATGTTGCTGACGGAGTAAATAGTACCCAAAGATGGAACCAAGGATCGAGGATTTCTCATCCAAAAACTTCTCCTGGATATACTGATGCTGAAGAAACTGAAGTAACAAACGTAAATTTTTACTTTAATCAAGGAAGTTCCTACTTAAAAAGTTCTGAAAAAAAAAGTGATAGAGGTGAAAAATTTTCTGCATTTTTAGCAGAAAAAAATGTTACTAAAAGTATAGACATTATAGGAGCACATTCTCCCGAAGGTTCTACAAAAATTAATGAAAATTTAGCTGGAAAAAGAGGTGGAACTATTGAAGAATACTATCGAGAACAAATGGATAAGTATGATTACAAAGACGAAGCAGGAAATATAGCTTTTAATATTAAACCTGTTGTAGAAGATTGGAGCTCTTTAAGAAATGCTCTTAATTCTACTGATGCAATAAGTGCATCTGATAAATCTAATATTTCAAGTATTATAAATGGAGGAGGATCTTTTGTCGATAAAGAAAAAGCTCTTTCAAAACTTAGTTCATACAAAATGTTAATGAAAAATGTATATCCTGATTTAAGAACTGCAAAAACTGAAGTAATAACTGTAATTAATAAAAAACCTAATAATGAAATTTTAGCAATAGCTCAAAATATAGTTAATGGTAGTGCATCTGGAGATGCATTAACTCATGGTGAATTATTATTTGCTGCAGGATTAACACCTGACCTTAAAGAAAAAGCTAATATATACCAAGCTGCTGTTAAATGGGGAGGCACATGGAAAGCTCACAGTGATTTTGGTTCAATCCATATTCAGCTTGCAAAAGAGGAGGAAAATGGATCAGAAACTCAGCTTAAACTATTAGAAGCAGCTGAAACACAATTAAATATTTCTATAAACAAAGAAGAAAGTGCAGAAGCTTACTTAAATTTAGCTGCAGCATGTGCAGTAAAATATGAATGGGAAGCTGCTAATGAATATCTTACTAAAGCAGCTAATTTAAATGATGAAAGGACAAAAAATGCTCTCTATGTTTCTCAAGGTACAATTGCAATAACTGGTGGAAATTACGAAACAGCGATTGTTGCTTTTGATAAAGTTGGTGGTACTAGTGGTTACAAAGCATGGTCATTATGGAGAAAATCTATTGCCAACCTTCTCTTAGGTAATGTAAGTAATGCTAAATCATCAATGGATTCACTTGGTGAATTATTTGAAAATAATGAATGGAATTTACCTGCAAATTATTATTATGTACTTGCTATTTGTGGAGCCAGAGATGGAAATTCATCTGCAATTACCAAAAATCTTAATACTGCTTTTTCAATGGATTATGAAATTGATTTAAAAAATAAAGCTGTAAATGATTTAGAATTTAAAACTTATACTAGTGCAATACAAGCTGCATTAAAATAAATTTAAGGTTCTACAAACAATATTAACAATTAAAGCCTCACTATGTGAGGCTTTTTTTATTTAATAAATTAATTGCCACTTAAAATGATATATTTTACTTTTGCAAAAGATGAGAGAAATACAATTTAGAGAAGCTCTAAGAGAGGCAATGGTTGAAGAAATGAGATTAGATAAAAACATATATCTAATGGGAGAAGAAGTAGCTAATTATAATGGAGCATACAAAGTTAGTCTAGGAATGCTTGATGAATTTGGTCCTGAAAGAGTAATTGATACACCAATAGCAGAAACTGGATTTTCTGGAATTGGAATTGGATCTGCTATGAATGGACTAAGACCTATAATAGAATTTATGACATTTAATTTTTCTCTTATAGCTATTGATCAAATAATAAATGGTGCTGCTAAAATATATCAAATGTCTGGTGGTCAATTTAATATTCCTATTGTCTTTCGTGGACCTACAGGAAGTGCAGGACAACTAGGGGCTCAACATTCTCAAAATTTCGAAAATTGGTATGCTAATACACCTGGTTTAAAAGTCGTTATTCCTTCAAATCCCTATGAAGCGAAAGGGTTATTAAAAACTTCCATAAGAGATGATGATCCAGTTATTTTTATGGAGTCAGAACTTATGTATGGTGATAAAGGAAAAGTACCAGAAAATGAATATTTAATCCCAATTGGAAAAGCAAAAATTGTGCATGAGGGGAATGATGTTACATTATTATCATTTGGAAAAATGATGAAAATAGCAGAGTCCGCTTACCAAGAGGCAAAAAAAGAAAATATTAGTGTTGAGTTAATTGATTTAAGAACAGTAAGACCAATCGATTATAAATCAGTAATCAATTCTGTAAAAAAAACTAATAGACTAGTTATTATTGAAGAAGCATGGCCATTAGCTTCAATTTCATCCGAAATAAGTCATCACATTCAAAGATTTGCTTTTGATTATTTAGACGCTCCAGTTCATAGAATAACTTGTCAGGATGTGCCTTTTCACTACGCACCTAACCTACTAAAAGAAATTCTTCCTGATCTAAATAAAACGATGAAAGCAATCAAAAAAGTTACTTATTCTTAATTCCTTGAGAAGATTCATTCATTCCTAACGCAGACATCATATCTGAAGGTCCTGATTTTTTCATTAATTTCATCATCTTTTTCATTTGATTAAATTGTTTTAAAAGTTGATTTACTTCTTGAACACTACAACCACTACCCAATGCAACTCTTTTTTTTCTTGAACCATTTAGTATATCTGGCGTTTTTCTTTCTTTTGGAGTCATGGAATAAATAATTGATTCTATGGGTTTAAAAGATTCATCATCAACATCTAAATCTTTAACTTTTTTACTCATACCAGGCATCATCCCCATCAAATCTTTAATGCTTCCCATTTTTTTAATTTTCTGTATTTGTGATAAAAAATCATCAAGACCAAAAGTATTTTGAATCATCTTTTTTTGTAATTTTCTAGCCTCATCTTCATCAAAACTTTGTTGTGCTCTTTCAACAAGACTTATTACATCTCCCATTCCCAAAATCCTTTTAGCCATTCTATCTGGATGGAAAATATCTATCGCATCCATTTTTTCACCAGTACTTATAAACTTTATAGGTTTATCTACCACCTTTCTAATTGATAAAGCTGACCCACCCCTTGAATCTCCATCAAGCTTTGTTAGTACGACTCCATCATAGTCTATTCTTTCATTAAAAGTTCTTGCGGTAGTAACAGCATCTTGACCAATCATTGAATCTACAACAAAAAGAGTTTCATGAGGTTTTAAATTTTTCTTTAATTCCTCTATTTCTTTCATCATTTTTTCATCTATAGCTAACCTACCAGCAGTATCAAGAATCACAGATTTAAATCCATTCTTTTTTGCATGTTTAATTGCATTTTTTGCAATATTTAAAGGAGATTTTGATTTTTTATCAGAATAAACTTCAACATTAATTTGTTCTCCAATAACATGAAGTTGTTCTATTGCCGCAGGCCTATAAACATCACAAGCAACTAAAAGAGTTTTTTTTCCTTTTTTCGTTAAATAATAAGCAAGTTTTCCAGAAAAAGTTGTTTTTCCAGATCCTTGAAGACCAGATAAAAGAATAATGTTTGGATTACCAGTATAATTTATATCAGCCGAGTTACCACCCATTAACATGGCTAATTCATTAGAAACAATTTTAGTAAGAAGTTGACCAGGTGAAACAGAAATTAAAACATTCTGACCCATTGCCTTTTCCTTAATACTTGAAGTGATTTCTTTAGCAACTTTATAGCTAACATCAGCCTCAATTAAAGCTCTTCTAATCTCTTTAATAGTCGAAGCAACATTTACTTCCGTAATACTTCCATGTCCTTTTAATACTTTAAAAGCACGATCTAATTTATTACTTAAATTTTCAAACATTTCACCACAAAAATAATAATTAAAGCAAATAATGATTCATTTATTTGGTTAATAGTATTTATATTTCAAAAATAATTTTACAACTCAATGCAAATAATATATAAGCACTGTATTTCTTTAGTTGTTTTCCTATCCCTAACTATATACTTTTTTAATCCTGTTATTTTTGAAAATAAAGAATTAAAACAACACGATATTGAACAATGGAAAAATGGAGCTAATGAAATAATTGACTATAGAAAAAACACAAATAAAGAGGCCCTATGGACAAATTCAATGTTTTCTGGTATGCCAGCTTATCTAATAAATATAAAATGGAAAAATGATATTATAATTTTTTTACACAAGCTATTAGGATTATGGTTACCACATCCTGTGAGTTTAATTTTCATATCCTTTATTTCTTTCTATTTTATGCTTATTTGTTTTGGTGTAAGGCCTGAAATTTCAATTTTTGGTGCTATAGCATTTACTTTATCAACATATATGATAGTAGGAATAAATGCTGGTCATAATACTAGAATAGGTTCAGCGGCATTTATTCCGTTAATAGTAGCAGGAGTCCATCTTTGTTTTCATAAAAAAAGAAATCTAGGATTTATCATAACAGCATTATCACTTGCTTTACAATTAAGATTAAATCATTTACAAATAACCTATTATACCCTAATAATTCTTATTTTTTATGGTATATCTCAATTAATCTATTTTTATAAAAAAGATGAATTAAAACATTTTTTTAACAGAGTGTTTGTATTAATTATTGCTTCATTTCTAGCTATTGGAACTTTTTTTGGAGAGATCTGGTCTATATTAGAATATAGTAAATATTCTATAAGAGGCCAATCTGATTTAATAGCTGAAAATTCTGGACTTAGCAAAGAATATGCATTTCAATACAGCAATGGAGTTTATGAACCTTTAACTTTATTTTTTCCACATATATTAGGAGGATCAAGTAGAGAATCATTAAGTAAAAACTCTAATCTAGGTAAGGAGTTAAAAAGAAATAATTTTAACAGAGACCAAATTAATAATCAACTTAGAAATGCTCCTATGTATTGGGGAGATCAACCAATTACAGCTCCATACTATGTAGGAGCATTATTTTTATTTTTATTTATACTATCAATAATTATTCTAAAACCACATGAAAAGTATTGGCTAATAGGTCTTCTCCTGAGTAGTGTTTTATTAAGTATGGGAAGTAATTTTGCACTACTAAATGAATTTATATTTGATTATTTACCAGGTTATAATAAATTTAGATCTCTAACATTTATAATTATAATATCAATATTTTCTGTAATACTAATTGGATTACTAACTCTAGAAAAATTTATATCTAACAAAGAAAAATATAAAAAACAATTTATTAAAGCTACTTTATACACTCTTGGAATTTATTTATTCTTATACATAACGTCATTTTTCTTATCTTTTTCAGGTCCAGTAGACTTAAATTTTAGTAATATTCCAGATTGGTTTTTAAATGCTTTAATAAATGATAGAAAAGCATTATATGTAAATGATATTATAAAAGGAGTATTAATGTTAGTAACTTTTTCATTTTTTACTTACCTATTTATTTATAATAAAATAAAAAAATATTTATACTATTCCATTATAATAATAATTGGAATATATGATATGACTTCTGCAAATAAGAACTTTCTAAAAAATGATAATTGTAACCTATTTAATGATTGTTCATTTACTAGAAAAAAAATAAATACTGTAAACATTTCAGAAGCAGATGAATTTATTTTAGAAAATAATAATCAGAGAAAAAGAGTATTAAATCTTCAGAATACTTTCAATGAAGCAAATACATCCTATTATCACTCTTCAATTGGAGGATATCATGGAGCAAAATTAAGAAGGTATCAGGATTTAATTGAGAAAATAATTACTAATGAAAAAAGTAAAATAATATCAAAACTTCAAAACAATAACACTGACTTTAGTGATTTAAATGCATTAAACATGCTAAATACAGGATACGTAAAATTCAATGAATCAAAAAAAGGAGTTATAAAAAATAATTTTTCAAATGGAAATGCATGGTTTATTTCTAAACTTAATAAAGTTAATTCACCAATAGAAGAACTAAACTTATTAAAAACCATTAATACTAAAAATGAAGCAATTATTGATGTATCAAAATTTGGTAATTTTTCATACAATGATACCTATTCAAAGGATGGAAAAATTGAAATATTAGAGTATTTTCCTAATAGAATAAAATTAAAAACTTACAATACCTCCATTTCATTTATTGTATTTTCTGAAATATATTACCCTAAAGGGTGGAACCTTTCAATTAATGGAAATAATAAAGAAATATTAAGAGTTAATTATGTGTTAAGAGGCACACAATTAGAAGCTGGAGAAAATATTATAGAATTGACATTTAGTCCCAACTCATATAGTATTGGAAATACTATAATATTAATTTCTAACATAATTCTCTTGCTTTTAATCATAGTATTTATATTTATTGAAACTAAAAAAACAATTCAATGAAATTTTATGTTTTAATATTTACTTTAATTTTTTTTTCTTGTGAAATAAATAAAACAACTGTTTCGAATTCATCAAATATTTATGATTCAAGAACTCTAAAAAATAAATCTGGTATAAGTCTACTAAATAAAATAAGGACTAGCCCAGGAATAATTATTCAAGGAAATGATGAAGAAAATGCTAGAGTATATACTAGAGGAATAAATAGTATAAATTTTCCAAAAGAAGTTCTTTTTGTATTAGACGGACTTCAAGTTGGTGTTTTTTCACAAATTGTTAATATGTTAGATCCTAATGATATAAAAAGCATACAAGTTTTAAAAAATGGATCAGATTTAGCTATATATGGTTTTAGAGGAAGTGGTGGTGTTATTTTAATAAAAACAAAATAATTTTCTATTTAAATAATCTAGGAAAAAAACCGGTGTATTATTTTTATACATTGTTACCTGCTGGCTTTTAATCTTTATAATTCAGTTTCATATTTAATCAATGAATTCCAAATTAATACTACTTCTGGCCAAAAATTATCATCGAAATCCGAGTCCGTATTTACTAAAAGTATTTTACCCGTTTCAGTTTTTGGATTAAAATACATAGCAGTCATAACTCCAGGGTCTGACCCGTTATGACCAATTACATAATCTTTAATTTTTATAAACTCTTTACTAAATTCCATAAAAACTCCAAATTCTTCTCCAGTTTCTGTATTTGGGAATTTTTGTTTTTCAAACAACTTTGCATAACTCTCTTTGTTTAAAAGTGTACCTGCACCTTTGTAGCCTTTCATTAACTCTGTTAAAAACAATCCTAAATCATTGTTTGAAGTGATAAAGCCACCATCTGCATAGGTTATTAACGAATATTCAGCTATGAGCATTTCTTTATTTGCGAACAATCTCGAGCGTTTGGTAGTGTCAATATCTTTTGAAGACCAACCAGAAGACGTCATTTTTAAAGGTCTTATAATATGTTCCTTTGTAAAGGATTGGTAATCTTGCCCCGTTGCTAATTCAATAATCTGGGTGCAAAGAGCTGCTCCAATATTTGAGTATTCTCTTATTTCTCCCGGTTTAGTATTGGCGAAAATTTCTTTAGTATACCATTTTCCATTTTCAGTAAGGCTATTTTCGATAAATTCAATGAGTGAAATTTTATTTTCGGGCATACTAAACTAATCATACACACCTTCATTTTCATTATGTTCAGATTTTTTTAAAACATAGGATTTTGAATATACTTCGTCAACATCAATTATTGAGGATGTATGATAAGCAAGGTGTCTTATTAAAATTGGTTTATCAGGATAATTGGGATTTATAATTTTGAAAGGAAGGTATTTATTTATTGGCTCATTCAAATCTAATTTTCCTTGTTCTTGTGCTTTTAAGAGCGAAATCCCTATCAATGTTTTGGAAATTGAAGCAATATTCTGTGTTGTATTAGGCGTGTACTTGTTTTTCAATTCTATATCAGTGTAACCAAATCCATTTTCGTAAATCAACCCTTTATCGTCAATTATGGATACAGAAAATCCAATGATTGCATCTTTCTCAAAAGCGGATTGCAAATTTTTCGTTAAAGTGTCGTTTATCGCAGCATAGTTTTTTTCAGGCGTTTTTTTAATCTCGATATTCTGTTTACACGAAAATATTATCATTGAAACTATAAGGAATAGAAATATATTTTTCATATTAACATACACCTAAACTAACATAAACTGTTTCCTGCCAACAAGCTGAATTATCATCAGGATTTAAAATTGATCTTTCGAAAATATAGGTAAAAGCAACAAATTGTTTTGAGTAAGTATCATTTTCTAAAGAGTTATATATATAAGTTACTTGATTTATAATACTAGTTTTATAATTGTCTACATTATCAGGATTAGGATACGGTGGATCTGGAACTTTATTAAATCTACAAGATATTTCATTACATGAAATCATAAAAAATAAAACTATAAAGATTTTTGAACCCATATTCTATTTATTTTTTTTTAACAAAATATTTTCTTTTAACAAATGTAAGTAAAGCTCCTACACCAAAACTTAATGAACACCCAATCAAAAGATCTTTATTGTAAACATCTTTATACTTAACTTTTTGAACTAATGACAAATTCACAAAATCTATTATAAAAAAAGCTACTGAACCTCCTGCTATTATCATTCCTCCACTTTTAAAAAAATTGCTAGACTTAAGTCTAATATCAACTATTTCAATATCTGAAATACTAACTTCAATATAATTAAATCTTAATTTATCTTCAGAAATACCCGTTATATATGCCTGAGTAAAATTTTCATCATTTTTTAATTTAAATCTAATTTTTTCTCCAGGAAAAAATTTAAAAGATTTAGTTTGTGAAGCTTTTTTTAATTCAAGATAATACTGAGAATGTAGATTATTTGATACAAAAATAAAGAAAAGTATAATGTATATTTTTGCCATTTTTGCACTTTATAGTCTTACTTAAAAGTAAAATAATCATATGATAAAAGAAAATTTAATTAATTATTATGAAAATAGATAATCTATCATACTTACTTATATTTACAAAAATAAAATTATGAAGTACATTAAATTATTAATTTTATTAATAATAATTTATTCATGTGAAAACAAAAATAATTATTTAATAATAAAATCGCCAAACAAAAATATCTCTCTAGAATTTAAAATTGATGATGGAATTCCTAATTACACTGTCAAAAAATACAATAAAACAATAATTAAAAAATCTAATCTTGGAATTAATTTAAAAAAGAATCTAGAATTAAGTAATAATTTTAAAATTAATAACTACAATAAAAAATCATTTAATTCATCTTGGAAACCTTTATATGGTGAAGAAAAAAAAATAACAAACAACTATAATAACTTATTTATTGAATTATATCAGAATGAAGTAAAACTAAACTTACATTTTAAAATTTATGATGATGGAATTGGATTTAGATATGAAGTTCCAAATCAAAATTCAATTAAAAATTATGATATAATTGATGAAATAACTGAATTTAATTTATCAGAAAATGACTCTGCATGGTGGATTCCAGCATTTGCATACAGAAGATATGAATTTTTATATGCTAATACATCAATAGATGAAATTTCTAAAAAAGTTTTTTCTAAATACGTTGAAGATATTTCTTATGATACACAAGGAATTGATGCAGCACAAACACCATTAACAATCAAAAAAAATAATGGTTTTTTTATCAGCATTCATGAGGCAGATTTAACAAATTATTCGAGCATGACTCTTGCCGCTAAAGGGAATGGTAAATTGGAAGCAGAACTATACCCTTGGTCTGATGGAACAAAAGTAAAATTGAAAAATAGAATTATTACACCATGGAGAACTATTCAAATAGCAGACAATAGCTCTGACTTACTCACTTCAAATCTGATACTTAATTTAAATGAAGATCCAAAAGAAGGAGAAGATTTTTCATGGGTAAAACCTGGAAAATACATGGGTATTTGGTGGGAAATGATAGGTACAAACGAATCTACATGGTGGCCTTCAAAAAATCATGGAGCAAATACAAATAAAGTACTAGAATATATAGATTTTGCTTCAAAACATGGATTTAATGGTTTATTAGTTGAAGGATGGAATAAAGGATGGTACCCTGCATGGTGCTGTTCAGGTAATGGAATTCCATTTAGTTTTACCGAAACTCAAGAAGATTTTGATATAAATAAAATATCAGAATATGGTAAAAAGAAAAATATATTTTTAGTAGGACACCATGAAACAGGTGGTCAAATTGAAAATTATGAAAATCAACTTGAAAAAGCATTTCAACTTTATAACATAAATGGAATAAAAAATATCAAAACCGGATATGTTAATGATATTAGTAAAAATATCAAAAGAATTAATTTAGATGGTGATACAGTATATGAATGGCACCATGGACAATATATGGTTAATCATTACCAAAAAGTTATTGAAATGGCAGCAAAATATAAACTTAATATAATCACTCATGAGCCAATTAAAGATACGGGTCTAAGAAGAAAATATCCAAACTATATATCAAGAGAAGGAGCAAAGGGGCAAGAATTTAATGGTTTTTGGACAAATGGTGTGAATCATGCATCTGATTTACCATTTACAAGACTTCTTAGTGGTCCAATGGATTATACTCCTGGTATATTTCAATTAAATAATTTTAGGTACACATCCCCAAGTTCAAATGAAATTGATAGAGAAGCTATAGTCCCTTCAACTATTGCAAAAGAACTTGCATTATATGTTGTATATTATTCTCCTATGCAAATGGCTGCTGACTTACCAAAACATTATAAAAAACATCTTGATGCTTTTCAATTCATAAAAAATGTACCAGTAAACTGGGATAAAAAATTAATTTTAAATAGCAAAATTTCTGAATATGTAACTATTGCAAGAAAAGATAGTAATTCTGGAAATTGGTATATTGGTAGTATAACAGATGAAAAAGAAAGAAATTTTGATCTAAATCTTAATTTTCTAGATAAAAATAAAAGCTATGAAGCAACTGTATATTCAGATACTAATAATACGCATTGGAAAAATAATCCAATGGAATATCAGATAAAAACTATTGAAGTTGATAATAAGAGTATTATAAATATGTATGTTGCTCCTGGAGGTGGGTTTGCAATAGAAATTAAAGAATTATAATTAATGACATGATTGATTATATTTTTTTAATCTATAATAATTATAAGGAAGAGGAGTAAAATAACCCATAATTAACATTGGAAAAATAGTATAAAAATTCATAATGGCTCCTCCTGTCATAATATAATCAACCAAATTCATTGCTAATTCCATACTAATCATACTAATAAATGACATTCCTATAGCTGTCTTAAAAGCAGAAAATATAGTCTGAGAATAACTTAATATAATAGTTTCAAGTATAATTGAAGTAATTAAACCATTAACTATAGCTAACAATAATATATAAGAAACTGGAAGATAATATTCTGTGTACTGAAAAAATAAAATTGTTCCAAAATCACCAATTGAGCATCCAAGTAAACACCACGAAGTATTTCTCTTTGCTTTTTTCCAAGTTCCTTTACAATCCCATGATATTCCTAAAAACAAGTTAATTAATCTAAAAGTTTACAACTATCATTAAACTTAAGTATAGTAGAATCACTAAGTTTAACTACATAGAAAACATCACCATCTTTTGTTTTTAATCTTCTAGCATGAACAATTTCATCATGTGGATAATTAGAATGAACATATTCTAAAATACAATCAACTATATCATAACCATGAAGTTTTCTACATTTATCTTTATCATCTCTATCTCTTCTACCTCTTTCACACCTTCCTTTTACTTTCTTCATCTCTTCTTCATTATTAATAGTTATTGTACGTTCTCCTTCATGCGTTTCAATAACAACATCAACAGGATATTCTAATGAAGGTCTATCTTTTGAGTCAGGATTATTTTTATACCACTCCTCTACCTTTTCTCTATCTTCTTCAGTTTCAATTGTAATCAATGAAGCATCAGGCATTATTAAAGTATCTTGTCTTCTCTATCTTTTTCACATCTTCCTATTATTTCCTTCATCTCATCATCGTTATTAACAGTAATTATACGTTCTCCTTCATCCGTTTCAATAACAACATCAACAGGATATTCTAATGAAGGTCTATCTTTTGAATCAGGATTATTTTTATACCACTCCTCTACCTTTTCTCTATCTTCTTCAGTTTCAATTGTAATCAATGAAGCATCAGGCATTATTAAAGTATTCCTTTTCTTCTCTATCCCAATCTTTACCATCCTTATCTCTATCTTTATCATCCTTATCTCTATCTTTACCACCATTTTTAATATCACCTTTTTTATACTTATCTGCTAAAAAAGGATGATCTCTCTCTAATCTCAGTTCACCATCTTCATCAAAAGATAGACTTTCATTAGTATTAAGATTAGCCTCAAAACCATATGTTTTCTTACCTATCAAAACATAAGAAGAATTTAATTCCTTTGATGAATGAGCAAAACTTATATATTCTTTAGATTCTGGAGCTAAATATTCATTATCAAGTTCATATAAAACTATATCTTCTGGATCTTCACCAGGAAGAAATAAAGAATCTCCAAACTGACTACATGAATTAATAAAAAAAGAAATTAAAAATGCAAGAAAAAATTTGATAAATTTCATAAATATTATGTATTTTAAATTATTAACTTATACTTATTAGACGATTTAACTTATAATTTATTGCTCAAAAATATATAAAAATAATGAAAAATTGGAATGATAAATTAACAAATGATAGCTGGAGAATTTTAAAATATAATTCAGAAATTATTTCAGGATTTGAAAAATTATCAAAAATAGGACCATCTATATCCATATTTGGATCAGCAAGAACTAAACCCAAAGATAAATACTATAAAAAAACTATAGAAATTTCAAAAATGATTTCCACAATGGGATTTGGAATTATATCTGGAGCAGGACCTGGAATCATGGAAGCTGCTAATAAAGGAGCAAAAGAAGGAAAAACCGAATCAATAGGTCTTAGAATAAATCTTCCTTTTGAACAAACATCAAATAAATATGTGGATGAAGAATACCAATTAAAATTTGACTACTTTTTTATAAGAAAATTAATGTTTCAAAAATATTCTCAAGGTTTTATAGTTATGCCTGGAGGATTTGGAACTCTTGATGAACTTTTCAATGCTTTAACTCTTATACAAACAGAAAAATCAAGATTATTTCCGATAATATTAGTAGGAAAAAAACATTACCAACCATTATATAATTGGATAAAAAATACTTTAGTGAAAAAGAAACTAATTTCAAAAAATGATATTAATCTCATAAATCTTGTAGAAGAAACTTCAGAGGTTGAAACTATTTTAAAAAATTTCTACAAAAAAAATAAAATTGATCTTAATTTCTAAAACTAATTTAAATTATCTATATAAGGAGTTGGAAAAATTAACTTCTTACTTTTAGAAAACTTTTTCCATTCCATAATTAATTCATTATATACATTAATACTATCTATTTTTTTATCATATAATTCAGAAATATCATCCTTTGTACTATAAAGATTAAAATCATCAATTTTAAATGGTTGATTTAAATTAATTATTTTCCAGTTTCCTTTTTTTAACATAACATTTCCACTATGCTCAAAAGCAAAAACATCATTTTTACTATGAATTTCTTCTTTATATCCATCTATATATGGCAAAATAGAAATGCCATCTAATGGTTCTATTTTAGAACTATTAAAAATTTTAGGATAATCAATCTCTAAATAATCATATAAAGAAGGGGCTATATCTAAAATAGATAAAAATTTATCTGTAACACTTAATTTATTATTTTCTAAACCCTTTATAATCAATGGAGATCTCATACCACCAGAAGTAGCATAGCCTTTATAAAGCTTAAAGGGTGCAGTAATTGATTCTGCCCAAGCAACACCAAGAGAGACAAATGAATTAGGTTTACCCATTTCTTCATAAGCATATGTGAAACGTTTTTGAATATAATTACCATAAGTATTGTTGTAATAAAAATCCTCTCCTGCAGCACCATTATCAGACATAAAAACAATAATAGTATTATCATACTCTCCTATATCTTTTAAAAAATTTATTATTCTACCAATATTATAATCTAAGTTATCAATCATACCAGCATAAATTTCCATTTTTTTAGACTCAATTGCTTTTTCTTTATTACTTAAAGTTTCCCATTTAGGGTATGCAGTATTAAAAGATGGGTATTCAGTATTTTTAGAAATAAAATTATTTACTTTAAGATTTTTAAACCTTTTAATTTTCAAATCTTCATAACCTTCATCATACTTTCCCTTATACTTATCAGAATATTTTTTATCAACTTGTAAAGGCCAATGCGGAGCAGTGTAAGATGCATAAGCAAAAAAAGGTTTACCACTGTTAGATTTTATAAACTCTATGATTTTATCAGTATAAAAATCAGAAGAATAGTTGCCAGTTTTCCATAATTTTCTAATTCCATTTTCAGAAAATGCAGAATCAGGATATTCTCTTATTGGTTTATTATTATCATAATGAGTAAAAGCTCCAGGTAAAAGTGCATATGTTTTATCAAATCCTCTTTCAATTGGATCACCACCTATATGCCATTTTCCTGCCATATAAGTCCTATAACCATTCGTTTTCAATACCTCTGGAATAATGGCTACCCTTTTAGATAAAATACCTTCATAGCCATAATAATTGGATGAAAAACTCTGAATTCCAATCCCTGCAGTATGATTATCATTACCAGACAGCAACATTGCCCTAGAAGGTGCACATAAAGGTGAAGTATAAAAATTAGAAAAAATTGTTCCCTTTAAAGCTAATTGATCAATATTTGGAGTTTCTATTTCACTACCAAAACATCCAAGATCAGTATAACCAAGATCATCTGCTAAAATTATTAATACATTTTTTTTTAAATTATTATTAATATTTATCTGATTACATGAAGCAAATAATAACAATAAATTTAAACTTATAAGCCTTTTTAAAAGTAACATTATGTATTATAGTATAATTCCATATTAAGTTATAAAGATTTATATAAAGCCGTTCCCCTTTAAATTACTACTCGAATAAATCTCCAGAAATAGAAGGAAATAATTTTAAGGCATTTTTATAATAAATTTTTTTTAATACATCATCAGGTAGATTTAAACCATACATTCGCCAATGTGCATGCCTTTTTCTAAAATAATCAAAATGCTCATCAGAAGTTTCTAAAACTCTAAAGTAAAGATGATATTCTGAAACTCTATAAGTATCCTTTCCAAACAATATTCTGTCTTGATATTTTGTAAGAAAATTTCTTGCATAAATTGGTTGTCTCCCTAATTCTGCTATTACAGCAGCAATTTCAGTCATAACATTTGGATATTTGTCTAAATGACGACCTAACCTACCTAAGTCATTACCCATCCATCCTAAATGAGCATTTATAAAAATAGTATTTGGATGTTTTCTAAAAATATCATGTTGTTCTGCAAGTACTTCTTCAAACGATGGATTTTCTTTAGGATCTCTATATCTACCAGGTTTTTGTCTTAACTCTAACCATCTCTCATTATATTTATCTTTAGGTTCCCAAAAAGATGCAGGTTCACCAGAATGAATTAATACAGGGATATTCAATTCACCACAAACATTCCAAATAGGATCTAACCTAACATCATTAATGGCAATTCTATTTCCTTTAGAATCTTTACTAGTTAAGCCCAAAGATTTATAAATTTTTAATCCAATAGCACCTCTAGAAACAGCATCTTTTATCATATTAACATTCATCTGAGAAAAACCGTCTTCATCTATTCTCTCAAAATCTACGTTCACAAAAAGTCCAAATCTTGTAGGAAAATTATCCTTTATATTTGAGATTGATTTTGAAAAATATTCATCTCTCAATGCTTGTGTACCTCTACCAGAACCACTTAAATTTATAATAAAGGCCATATTCATACTATCCATTTCTTTAACCATATCAGACAAATCTTTTAAAGGCATATTCCAGATATGATTATGAACATCAACAAATGGATATTTAGCTTTTGTAATAATATTTTCAGGAACAACTAATGTAGATTTTGGAGAGTATTCTTCAATATCCATCAAGTTATTCTTTGTTTGAACAAGATCTACAACATAATATACAGATAAGCCTATTACTAGAATTGACAAAGAAAATAAAAAAATATATTTTAAAAATTTCATAGATTTCAAAAGGTTAATGAATCAAAATTAGTGAGTGTAATATTAAACTTAGTATAATGAAAAAAAAATTTAATAATCAATAATTTTTGATCCTTATTCTGAGTTTTTTTCTTAATTTAGAAAAAATCATTTACTATCAACTTGAAAAAATCATTTCCAGATAAATTATTTGCATGCTGGCACCCAGTATCCTATAGTAATGAAATTAAAAAGACAAAACCTTTTGGTACTTTTTTATTAGATCAACCTATAGTTATTTGGAGAAGTTCAAATGGAAAAGTACATGCAATGAAGGATTTATGTATTCATAGAGGAACTGCTCTTTCGTTAGGTTGGATAAAAAATGACTGTTTGGTATGTCCTTATCATGGATGGCAATATGATAAAAATGGTGATTGCGTACTGATTCCACAATCACCTAAAACTAATATACCAAAGAAAGCAAAGACACCCGTTTATCATTGTAATGAAAAATTTGGTTTAATATGGGTAGCTTTAAAAAAACCCATATACCCTTTACCTGAGATACCAGAATTTGAAAATGGAAAATGGAAACTAGTAAACACCGGACCATTTGATTGGAAAAGTGATGCTTCTAGACAAGTGGAAAATTTTACTGATTTTGGACATTTTCCTTGGGTACATCCAGGTCTATTAGGAGATCAAAAAAGACCAGAAGTACCAGATTATAAAGTAGAAATAAAAAATGCTGTTTTACATTATTCAGTTATTAGACCAGAATCTGTTAATACTGATGATTTTCCAATTTTTGCAAACAAAGAAATAATGAAACCGAAAAGAAAAAGTATTTATTGTTTGCATTTACCTTATACTATTGTACTTCGCTTGGGATGGGGTGGAGTTAAAGGTATGATTTATTTTTTCATATCTCAACCAATTTCTTCTAATAAATGTAGAGGGTTTTGTATAGTTGGACGTAACTATAATCTAAAAGAACCTGATACAATTATTCAAAATTTTGAACAAGTTATATTTAATCAAGACAAAAAAATTATTGAATCGCAAAGACCCGAACAAGTTCCCTTTGATTTTGCAGAAGAGCTACATTTAAAATTTGATTCCGTAGCAATGAATTATAGGAAAGCTATGATAAAGGAAAAACTAAATTATTAAATAAAAAAGCTACTAATTAAAGTATTATATATATGTAATTATAAGTTTTTTTCTTAATTTAGAAAAAACAATTTACTATCAACTTAAATAATTAAATATGAAAAATATATTATTACTTACATGCACACTTTTATTTATTATTAGTTGCAATGTAGAAACTGGAAGTTCTGAAGGATCTTCAGCTCACATACATCTTCTGAATGGCAAATTTGGGCTTATTCAACTACTGCTCCTGATTATATTGCTAACGAGGCTACAATTGTCGACGTAAATATGAACGTTTTAAGAGAAGGTACTAATGGCTGGACATGTTTACCAGCTAATCCAAGAGGTATGTCTGATTCTGAAAATGGATGGAAAAATCCTCACGAAGCCATGCCAGCTTGTGTGGACGGACAATCTATGCTATGGATGCAAGGATATATGAGTGGAACTAAACCTGGAGAAAAAATGACAACAGATGGCTTTGCGTGGATGTTGCATGGAGATATGGGTGAGGATAATTCTACACCTATGGTTCTTAATGAAGAAGATTCTAAACCTGGTCACTGGATAGAATCAGGACCACATTTAATGAGAATGCCGAAAGATCCTTCATCATTAGATGGAATAACTTCTGATTTTAATTCAGGAGCTCCATATGTAATGTTTGCTGGAACAGACTATGCTCATCTTATGATTCCTGTAGAAGGATATTATAAATACCAAGCTCAAAAATAGTAGTTCTTAAATTATTTTATATAACTATTATAAATTTCAATTTTTATATTAAAAAATGAAAAATTATACTGGTGCAATAATTTTAATAATTACAGGAATTGTATTTCAATTAGATATTTTTTTTGATGATTGGAATTTTTTTTCATATGTTATTAGAAATTATTGGCCTTCAATATTAATAATTATTGGTATTTCAATGTTTTTCAAAAAAAAATGCTAAAAGGTTTTTTTGTTTAAAAAGTTGTAGATTAAATATTGATAAATTATTATTTCATATAACCATGAAGGAGATTATATTAGTTATTGGTTTTGGATTCTTATCAATTAAGATCCAAGCACAAGAATTAATTTCAAAATGGTCATTTGACCAATTCAAAAATGCTTTAGTTAGTGAAAACACAACTAATAAAACTGATCAATTAATAGGATTTTACGATTCAATTTCCGGCATTAAAGGAAATGCTATTTGGTTAGATGGATATACTAGTTACATTGAAAGAGATAAATTTGGACAGAATCTCCCTAATAATTTCACTATCACAGCTTGGGTAATGCTTGAAGCTTATCCTTGGTTTCGTTGTCCAGTTTTTGATTTAAGAATAAATGAAAAAGAAGGTGTTTTTT
>LWDU01037659.1_pt1 | contig 41667 bp, 37 predicted proteins | sample 727161 | NCBI WGS metagenome assembly LWDU01 (sample SAMN04566230, study PRJNA314399) | hydrothermal vent metagenome | isolation source: deep sea hydrothermal plume seawater | place: Mexico: Gulf of California, Guaymas Basin | collected 2004-07-11
GACAGTAGCTGGTTCTGTGGCCTGACGGCCACTCGGAGGTGGGTCAAAATTAATGGCCAGTAGTGGGTCATTTTAATTGGCCACTAACAGACACTCTATGTAGGCGGCCCGTAAGGCCGCCGACCTGCTCCGGGACACATCGGCCGCCGGCCCGTTATGGCGCAGGCTGGTCAACGGGTAGGATAAGGGGATGGTTTAACGAGGGTGAGTAATGATAAAGATTAAGCAAGAAACTCTTGAAGGAGTATTTCTATTGATTCTTCTAGAGAAAGGTTGGGAGAAAGTGCTGGGTAAGAAGACACGGTTTGCGTTGTTTGCCTTCTTTTCATATTTTACTTACGGCATGTTCGTTAATGTGAAAGGTGTTGATGGAGATCTGATAAGTAAGATATATGTTTCTGCATTTACCAGTATAGATGGCGCGGCTGGCGGGATTCTCTTATCAACACTGCTGCTTCTAGGGCTTTGGATTTCTCTAATAGCCGCTTCTTTAGGACAGTCGCTTTTGGCAGGTGGCCGAGGTGACTAGGGTTACTCGGTGCTCAGTGCATCTGACTCTAGCCAGTCTGCTACGATCGCTAGCAACGTACTGATTTGTCGCTTGATAGCGCCTTCCACTAAGTGCTCCCGATACAATGGTTAAATGGCGGTCGTGTTTCGGTTTCACCACATAAGATGTACGGGAAGCCGAGTCCACGATGGCCGAGGCTGTCGCATACCTTTCACCGGTCCAGCCAGTTCTTCAGCGGCACCTATGTGGAACCGAAACCCAATGAGTTGATCTGCTACACCGGCCAGTTCGACGACCCGGCCTGCCCGGCCAGATGGAGGTCACCGTCACCCTGAAAGAAATGCTCTGCGGCACGAGGTGCACATCGTCCAGGAAAGCGTATCGGCAGTGATCCCGGCGGAGATGTGTTATCAGGGCTGGCAGGAGTCGCTGATCCAGCTCGCGTAGCTGGTGGGTCAGGGGGTTCCCGTTGGAGATGGGGTGCCTTCTGAAAATGAATGAAGTAATAGGGGGAGCAGGAAACTTGATGCCTTATTGATAATATCTGGTTAGGTGGATGTGCGGCTGGAAATCTATTCCTTCTTAATATTAAAATTATAAAGGTGAGCGAAGAAGAGTAAGTGTCGCCGAGGAATGGAGCCAATGCAGCTAGCGGAGATCATGCTGTTTGATAGGCTGGTATTTTCTATGAGGGGTTTGAAGAGACTGTTTCGTGATGTGTATCAGTGACGGATAATTTCTCCGGTGAGTATATTTTTATATGATCTTGCTTAAATAGAACGTAGTTTCGCCCCCTCCTGAAAGCACTATTGAATACAATTCCTGAGAAGTTGCCTATTGATTTAATGTATTCGCAAATGAACTGCGTTGGAATGTAGTCAAGAGCTGCCTTATTTGGGTTGATTGGCCTTTGAAGATCGTTGGAAAAATATTCGAGAAGTTGGACAACATCTAAAAATATCAATTGTTGGTCATCGTTTAGCAAAAAAGGAGTTGAAAGCTCTTTGGGGGCTGTTAGGTCAAGTAGTTTTAGGACTTGGTTTGTCCTCACTTCTGAAATATAAACGTTATGACCTATTGTTGGCCGAACCTCTGACAGGGCGAGATTCTTTTCGCTCGATAGGTATAAATAGGGTATTCCTTGAGGGTTTGCCCTTCCTCCCTTCGCGAGGATGGCAGGGGGAGGTCCCATCTCACCTTGGTTCAAGCTGTTGTCGGATATCCTGCCGCGATATAGCAGCTCCTGAGGCAGTAATTCATAGGTAAGCTGCTCAATTGTGTTCAGAAATACAGCGTTGTGCTCTGTTTCGGAATTCAAAAAATTACTAACAAGTGAAGAAACAGGGAAAAACCGGTTTTCATGCTTTATTTCATGCTTGAAGTTGTCCCAGGCGTACAAGTCTATCTCGGGATTCACGCTACAAACATAGGGCCTGTTAGCTTCATCGCTGCCGATAATCTCAGTAAGTAGTTTTCTGCTATCTGAAACGCAGTCAGAAAATAGACAAAACTTTTCTTGTAGTAGCAAAGCGATATCTTTCCCGCTCCTATCTCGGTAGAAACACGTGTCGATTAGCGACTCAAACATTCGTTTTAACAGTGACGTGTCTACCGTTGCCACCCTTTTTGATAGGCAGAACGGACAGGTTGATGTAGAGCTCGATGATTCTCGCAATATCTTCTCTGAGATGGCGATATCGTTAAAGCAATTTGAACAGCACTTCATATTTCTTCTTCAGCCAGATAGTCGCAAATCGTCTGGATGTGGTGCTTTATAGCTAGTTTTTTTACTTGTCCTAGACCGGGGAAGTGCTGGCGCTCGTGGAGTCTTCTAAATTCAGAAATGGCGGAAGTTTCACTGATGACCCCTGGATTATTGTTAATGAAATCGATTAATTCATTCAGCGCCTCGGAAAATTTTTCAGCTGGCTCTGCTGGAGTTGTCTGATTTGAATAAGAAGAAAAATGCCTGATAAACATCTCTTCGTAGCTTTCGTGGTCGATGTAAGAAATATGAATTGTAACTACAAAAGCCGGCCCGCCAGACTCACTATAATCTTTCCCAACAATAGAATAATCAGAAAAGCCAACGCAGCTATCATGGTCTCGGAAAGATAGATGTAACTCAGAGAACGGGGATTGGGAAGGGTAGTCGGCGTTTCTGGCCAGTTTCTGGAACCCATCATTAATAAGCACGAAGTCGTCAACGTCTCGCAACGCCCTGGTAGGGGTGTCATTGTGTAAAAGCGTAATATTTGATTGATCAGACAAAGGCCGTAAGTCTCGGCTAACGCCGCATGCTAAATAGATCGACTTCGGAGACGGGCTATTTGTATAGCTCGTAATGACGCGATCTTGATTGCGATCAGACAATATATAGCAAGGAATGAAGTCTAAGTTATGAAGTAGCTCAGTAATTCGATGGGGAGGCTGAGCGCAAGAGCCAACGGTTGGCGTGGTGACGATTAAGGGTTGTATGTTGTTCTCATTCAGCTCGTTGATGGTTCTTATTATGGGCTGAAAATTATCTTTGACTGGCTCGATTATTGGCCTCATGAAGCGCTGTATATTGTCCTGTTCGCTAAGCTCTCTCAAGGCAATGAGTTCGTTTTGTTTTCCCCTCAGAAATGGAAAATACATCCTGTATCCCCTATTTGAAGATTTGAAGGAGCGCTTCTTGCTGCGGTTTGTTGAAAGAATAAGTGGTCGCGGCAGCAGTTAAAGACTTTGGTAGATTTTTTATCCAGATTTTAGGCGAAGACCTAAACGCTTTCATGGCATGGATGTAAAGTTTGTTAAATTCCTCGATGTCAGTTTTTTTTATGACTTCTCTTACCGCCTGTCCAATTTTCATGTTGGGTGTGCTCCGAGGGATGGCGGAGCCAAGGTTTTCGCAGATATAAAGTTTTTCCTCAGTTCGTAATGAGTCCAGCATCATATTGATGTCTTTGAGCCCTTCTCGCGGCTCTCGAACTGTCTCAAGGTGTTGGTTTTTACTTACCCTAATTAGTCCTATGCTACTCGGAGTATTCGAGATAATGGTTTGCTCGATCTCTGAAGCATAAACAACAAAGACGCGGTCAAAAACTTTGGAGTAGTCCTTGAGTTGCGTATTAAGACGTTTGTGGCTGTCGTATTTTGATTTTATTTCGTAGCAGGTTGACTGCCCGTTAAATATTACAGTGTCTGCTTTGCTTTTTCCTGCCCGGAGCTCGCTGATCAACGTCGCGTCATCGCTGCCATGCAGGTTAAGAAATAATTTTTTTGCGATTTCATTTTTTATGATGTACTCGAAGGGGTACTCAGAAGCCAGCTTGCAGTATGTGAGCCGCAAGATGTTGGCCGGTGTTAGGTCAAAGGAGCTTTGGAGATAGCTTTCTTTAATCCTAGAAAGATAAGTCGTATCACCAGAGCTCAGTCTGAGTATTCGCCCCCTAGAAAATATTGAGGATGCAGTTCTGGCGTCCACGGGTTCACTCCTTTTGGAGGTTATTCCAATGACTATCGCTATTATTGTCAAGGGGTAATATGAATAACCACATATGGTTGCCACACTTATGTTCTGGCTTCGCCGTTATAAGAGAGAACCTTTCAAAGCAAAAGCGGGGCGCTTAGCGCCCCGCCTGATTGGTATGTTTTGCAGAGAGCTACGAGAAATTAAACCCGCTCAATCACCGTAGCAATACCCTGACCCAGACCAATGCACATGGTGGCAAGACCGATCTGGCCATCGTTGCCTTCCAGTACGTTGAGCAGGGTGCCGGTGATGCGCGCGCCGGAGCAGCCCAGGGGGTGGCCCAGGGCGATGGCGCCGCCGTTCAGGTTCACCTTCTCTTCCATCTTGTCGAGCAGCTTGAGGTCCTTCAGGACCGGCAGGGACTGCGCGGCGAAGGCTTCGTTGAGCTCGACGTAGTCGATGTCGTCGATGGTCAGGCCGGCCCGTTTCAGGGCTTTCTGGGTGGCGGGCACCGGGCCGTAGCCCATGATGGCCGCGTCACAGCCGGCCACGGCCATGCTGCGGATCTTGGCGCGCGGCTTGAGGCCCAGGGCCTGGGCGCGCTCGGCGCTCATCACCAGCATGGCGCTGGCGCCGTCGGACAGGGCCGAGGAAGTGCCGGCGGTGACGCTGCCGCTGACCGGGTCGAACACCGGGCGCAGTTTGGCCATGTCTTCCAGGCTGGCGTTGGCGCGGATGGTCTCGTCGATTTCGCAGAGTACCTTACGGCCTTCGGCGTCGTGGCCTTCGATCGGCACGATCTCGTTTTTCCAGCGGCCTTGTTCGGTGGCTTCCCAGGCTTTCTTGTGGGAGCGCACGCCGAAGGCGTCCTGCTGTTCACGGGTGATGCCGTGCATGCGGCCGAGCATTTCCGCGGTCAGGCCCATCATGTTGGAGGCCCGCGCGGTGTACTTGGACAGCTCGGGGTTGAGGTCCACGCCGTGGTCCATGGCCACATGGCCCATGTGCTCCACGCCGCCGATCACGAACACGTCGCCGTTGCCGGTTTCGATGGCCTGGGCGGCGCTGTGCAGGGCCTGCATGGACGAGCCGCACAGGCGGTTCACGGTCTGCGCGGCGCTGGTGCGCGGCAGGCCGGCCAACATGGAAATGTTGCGGGCGATGTTCATGCCCTGTTCCTTGGTCTGGTTCACGCAGCCCCAGATCACATCTTCGGTTTCTTCGATGCTCCAGTTGGGGTTGCGTGCCATCAGCGCCTGGATTAGTAGCGCGGACAGCTTCTCCGCGCGCACGTTGCGGAACTGGCCGTTGCGGCTTTTGCCCATGGGGGTGCGCACGGCATCGACGATGACGACGTCTTTCGGATTCAAACTCATTTCAAAATCTCCTTTGCCCGTGCCTTACGCGAAGAAGGCTTCGCCTTTGGCGGCCTTGTCTTTAAGCAGCTGGGGGGCTTCGTAAAGCTTACCCAGGTGGGCGTATTTGTCGCACAGTTCCGCGAATGCCTTGGTGCCGATGCTGTCGATGTAGCGCAGCGGGCCACCGCGGAACGGCGGTAAGCCGATGCCGTAGATCATGGCCATGTCGGCTTCGGCGGCGGAGCCGACGATGTTGTCTTCCACGCAGCGGATGGTTTCGGTGCACATCCGAAGTCCTTGGACTCGCCGGTGACCACGGGCTTGATCAGCTCGTAGGTCTTCTCGTCGACAACCTTCTTGGGTTTGCCCTTCTTGTCTTCCTCGTACTTGTAGAAGCCGATGCCGTTCTTCTGACCGTAGCGTTCGTTTTCGAACATGATCTCGGACGGGTCCTTGAAGTCGTGCTTCATGCGGTCGGGGAAGCCTTCGGCCATCACTTCGGCGGCGTGCACGCCGGTGTCGATGCCGACCACGTCGAGCAGGTAGGCCGGGCCCATGGGCCAGCCGAACTTCTGCATCACTTTATCGACCTGCTGGAAGTCGGCGCCGTCGCGCACCAGCATGCCGAAGCCGGCGAAGTAGGGGAACAGCACCCGGTTCACCAGGAAGCCGGGGCAGTCGTTCACCACTACCGGGTTCTTGCCCATCTTCTGGGCGTATTTGACCAGGGTGGCGACGGTTTCGTCGGAGGTCTTCTCGCCGCGGATCACTTCCACCAGGGGCATCATGTGCACCGGGTTGAAGAAGTGCATGCCGCCGAAGTTTTCCGGCTTCTTGAGGGCTTCCGCCAGGCGGGTGATGGAGATGGTGGAGGTGTTGGAGGCCAGCACCGCGTCATCGCCCAGCACTTCCTCGGTTTCCGCCAGTACGGACTGCTTGATCTTGGGGTTCTCGACCACGGCTTCCACCACCACGTCGATGCCCTTGAAGTCATCGTAGCTCAGGGTGGGGCGGATCATGGACAGGGTCTTGCCCATTTTGGCGGCGTCCATCTTGCCTTTGCTGACGCGCTTGGCGAGCAGCTTGGAGGCTTCGTTCATGCCCAGGTCCAGCGCCTTGTCGGCGATGTCCTTCATGACGATGGGGGTGCCTTTCAGGGCGGACTGGAAGGCGATGCCGCCGCCCATGATGCCCGCGCCCAGTACCGCCGCGTTGTTGATCTCGCGGCTTGCCTTGGCGGTCTTGCCGTTCACTTTCTTGACCTGCTGATCGGCCAGGAACAGGCCCACCAGGGCGGTGGCTTGCGGGGTCTTGGCGACCTTGGCGAAGCCCTTGGACTCCACGTCCAGTGCGTCGTTGCGCTTCATGCCGGCGGCTTTCTGCATGGACTTCACCGCTTCCATGGGCGCCGGGTAGTTCTTGCCGGCCTGCTGCTGGACCATGGCGGAACCGGTCTGGAACGCCATCATCTGCTCCATCGGGGGCATCGGCAGCGGGTCCAGTTTTTCCTGGCGCTTGGCGCGGAAGTCGATCTTGCCGGCCAGGCACTGCTTGACCAGATCGATGGCGGCGTCACGCACGTCGTCGTGCTTGACCACCGCGTCCACCATGCCGTCCTTGAAGGCTTTTTCCGGCTTGTGCTGGCCACCGGCGGAGATCCACTCAATGGCGTTGTCCACGCCCATCAGGCGCGGCGCACGCACGGTGCCGCCGAAACCGGGGTAGATGCCCAGCTTCACTTCCGGGAAGCCCACCTGGGCCTGTTCGCTCATGACGCGGAATTCGCACGCCAGGCACATTTCCAGGCCGCCGCCCAGGGCGAAACCGTTGATGGCGGCCACTTTCGGCACGTCCAGGTCTTCGAAGGCGTTGAACACTTCGTTCGCCTGGCGGGACCATTTGGCGATCTCCGCTTCTTCCTGGGCGAACATTTCGGTGAATTCGGTGATGTCCGCGCCAACGATGAACACGTTTTTCGCGGAGGTGACGACGATGCCCTTCACCTGGTCGTTGCCTTTGAGGGCCTCGGTGGCCTTGCTCAGGTCTTCCAGGGTGGCTCGGTCGAACTTGTTCACGGACTCGCCCTGAAGGTCGAACTTCAGTTCGGCGATCCCGTCGTCAAGCAGTTGTACGCTTACGGCGTTGCCTTGGTAAATCATATCGTTTGCTCTCCAGTCCCAAAGTATGCGGCCGGCCAGCCGCCTTGGTGAGCCTGTGGTGCCTCACTCGGGGGCGCCAAGTATATGAAAGCAAAGGGCATACATTCAGTCCCTTTTTGTGACTTGCCGGTCGTTGCAAGCCCGCTTCCTGCCTGTATTGGGTGCGGGGCGGGCTCTTTCAACCGGCGGCGCTTTCAGCCATGGGGAGGATACAGCAAGCCGCGCCCGGAGTATCTTGACTCGGGAGGCGTCTATGCGGACCCTTGCCCGCGTCTTTCCGCCAGGCTGAGTTAATGAGCGCACGACCCTTTCCCGAGATCCGCCGCCGTACCGTGGACACCGTGCCCGACTGGCCCGGCGTGCCGCCGCTGCTGGCCCGGGTGCTGGCCGCCCGGGGCGTCACCCGGGAAGAGCAGCTGCAGCTGAACCTGGGCCGCCTGCCGCACCCGGACGGCTTCAACGGCCTGGGCGCCGCGGTGGACCTGCTGCAGCAGGCCCGCGAAGAGCACTGGCGCATTTGCGTGGTGGGCGACTACGACGCCGACGGCGCCACCGCCACCGCGCTGATGGTGCGCGGCCTGGCAGGCCTGGGCTTTCGGCGCCCGGACTACCTGGTGCCCAACCGCTTCGAGTACGGCTACGGCCTGTCGCCGGCCATCGTCGAGCTGGCCAAGGAGACCCTGGCCCCGGACCTGATCATCACCGTCGACAACGGCATCGCCAGCGTCGATGGCGTGGCCGCCGCCCGGGCCGCCGGCATGCGCGTGCTGATCACCGACCACCATCTCCCCGGCGACCAACTCCCCGACGCCGACGCCCTGGTCAACCCGCGCCTGTGCGAAGACGGCTTCCCGGCGCGCAACCTGGCCGGGGTCGGCGTGGCCTTCTATTTATTGCTGGCGGTGCAGCGCCGCCTGGGCCTCAAGAGCGCGGTGCTCGATCTGCTGGACCTGGTGGCCCTGGGCACCGTCGCCGACGTGGTGGTGCTGGACGACGCCAACCGCATTCTGGTGGAGCAGGGCCTGCGCCGCATTCGCGCCGGCAAGGGCAGCCCGGGCCTGCGCGCGCTGCTGCGGGTGGCCGGCCGGGATCCCGCCAAAGTGGTGGCGGCGGACCTGGGCTTCGCCGCCGGGCCGCGCCTTAATGCCGCCGGCCGCCTCACCGACATGAGCCACGGCATCGAATGCCTGCTGGCGGACAGTGAAGAGCAGGCGCGCCGCTTCGCCGAGGAGCTGGACACCATCAACCGCGAACGGCGCGGCATCGAGCAGGGCATGCGTGACGCCGCCATGCTGGAAGTGGCGCGGCTGCGTGAGCGCGAGCTGCCCGCCGCACTGTGCCTGCACGGCCCGGACTGGCACGAAGGGGTGGTGGGCATCCTCGCCTCGCGGGTCAAGGAATCGGTGCACCGGCCGGTGATCGCCTTCGCCCCGGCCCGCGAGAAGGGCATGCTCAAGGGCTCCGGCCGCTCGATTCCCGGGCTGCACTTGCGCGATGTGCTGGACGCCGTGGCCACCGCCCACCCGGACATGCTGCACAAGTTCGGCGGCCACGCCATGGCCGCCGGCATGACCCTGCGCACCGACGATCTGCCGGCGTTCACCGAGGCGTTCCAGCAGGCGGTGGCGGCGGCGGCCAGCGCCGACCTGTTCGACGAGGTGGTGGAAACCGACGGCGCCCTGGAAGAAGCGGACTTGTGCCTGGACACTGCGGAAATCCTCAGCCACCGCTTCCCGTGGGGCCAGGGCTTTCCGCCGCCGCGCTTTGACGGCGAGTTCGAGGTGCTGGACAGCCGCGTGGTCGGCGAGCGGCACCTCAAGCTCACCCTGGGTCTGCCCGACTGCGGCGGGGTGGTGGACGGCATCCATTTCAACGCCGATCTGGACCAGCTCGGCGACCGTCTGCGCCGCGTATACGGCATCTACCGCCTGGAAGTGAACGAATTCCGCGGCAACCGCAACCCGCAGCTGCTGTTCGAGCACCTGAGACCGGTTTAGGCAACAGGTGCCTTGTAGGGGGCACTTTGCTAGCATTGCCGTTCGCGCCGTCCCGGCGTGTTGTACCCGATTCGAGTCTCGCGCGGCCCAAAAGGCCGGCGATGTCTGGCAGCCCCTAACGGAGGGAAGCATGAAAACAATTCACAAACACCGCCTGGAAGCCGGCTCCGACGTGCAGGAACTGCGCCTGCCGGAAGAAGGTGATGTGCTGCGCGTCGATTTTATCCAGCAGGAACGCGCCATCTACATGTGGGTGGAAGTGGACGCCGACACCGTCATCGACACCCCCAAGGAAGTGCGCCGCTTCAAAGTGTTCGCCACCGGCAGCGGCATCCCCAACAACGCCGTCTACATCGGTACCACCCTGGATAACCTCAAGCCCGAGGCGTTCCACGTCTACGAACTGGTGGACTGACTTCCCCGGCGCACCCCGCCCCCGGCCTCGTCAGAGGCCGGCCAAAACGGTAGAATACGCGGCTTTTCCCATTCTATTGAAAGCGCACCGAGAACCTTTATGGAAGTGAATCCGCTGAGAACCCACCTCACCGACCTGGCCGAGCGCGTCGATGCGCTGAGGGGGTATCTTTGACTACGACCAGAAGAGCGAACGACTGGTCGAAGTAGAGCGCGAACTGGCCCTGCCGGACGTCTGGAACGAGCCCCAGCGGGCCCAGGCACTGGGTAAGGAGCGCTCGCAACTGGAATTCATCGTCGCCACCCTGGACCAGGCCGGTCAGGGCGTGGCCGACACCCGCGATCTGCTGGAACTGGCGGTGGAAGAGGACGACGACGCCACCGTCGCCGAAGTGGAAGCGGACCTGCAGCGCCTGGAGCGGATGGTCGCGGACCTGGAATTCCGCCGCATGTTCTCCGGCGAGATGGACGCCTCCAACGCCTATCTGGACATCCAGGCCGGTTCCGGCGGCACCGAAGCCCAGGACTGGGCCGAGATGCTGTTGCGCATGTATTTGCGCTGGGGCGAGGCGCACGGCTTCAAGACCGAGCTGGTGGAAGCGTCCGACGGCGACGTGGCCGGCATTAAATCCGCCACCGTGCGCTTCGAAGGCGAGTACGCCTACGGCTGGCTGCGCACCGAGATCGGCGTGCACCGCCTGGTGCGCAAGAGCCCGTTCGACTCCGGCGGCCGCCGCCACACCTCGTTTGCTTCGGTGTTCCTGTCCCCGGAAGTGGACGACGACATCGACGTGGACATCGATCCGTCGAAAATCCGCGTCGACACCTACCGCGCCTCCGGCGCCGGCGGTCAGCACGTGAACCGGACCGATTCCGCGGTGCGCCTGACCTATGTGGTCACCGACCCGGACACCGGCGAGGAAACCACCCTGGTGACGCAGTGCCAGAACGGCCGCTCCCAGCACCAGAACAAGGACCAGGCCATGCGCATGCTGCAGGCCAAGGTCTACGACCTGGAGCTGCAAAAGCGCAACGCCGAAAAGCAGAAGCAGGAAGAGGGCAAGTCGGACATCGGCTGGGGCAGCCAGATCCGGTCCTACGTGCTCGACGACGGCCGCATTAAGGACCTGCGCACCAACGTGGAAAGCCACAACACCCAGCAGGTCCTCGACGGTGACCTGGACCGCTTCATCCGGGCCTCGCTGAAGGCAGGGCTTTAAAAGGTTAAACACATGGCTGACGAACAGAACACTCCCAACGACGCCGCCCACGAAGGCGCCGACGAAAACCGTCTGATCGCCGAGCGGCGCGCCAAGCTCAACGAGTGGCGCGAAAGCGGTGACGCCTTTCCCAACCACTTCCGCCGCGACAGCCTGGCCGCCGACCTGCAAAAACAATACGGCGAGCTGAGCAAGGAAGAGCTGGAAGAAAAGCAGATTCAGGTGGCCGTGGCCGGGCGCCTGATGCTCGACCGCAAAGCCTTTAAAGTGCTGCAGGACATGTCCGGCCGCATCCAGATTTTCGCCCCCAAGCCGGTGCAAAAAGACACCAAGCACTGGGACCTGGGCGACGTGGTGGGCGTGCGCGGCACCCTGTGCAAATCCGGCATGGGCGACCTGTACGTGATGATGGACGAGTACCTGCTGCTCACCAAATCCCTGCGCCCGCTGCCGGAAAAACACAAAGGCCTTACCGACACCGAGTCCCGCTACCGTCAGCGCTACGTGGACCTGATCGTCAACGAAGACAGCCGCCGCACTTTCCAGATCCGCTCACAGATGGTGGCCGGCATCCGCAACTACCTGGTGCGCCACGGTTTCGTGGAAGCGGAAACGCCCATGCTGCAGGTGATTCCCGGTGGCGCCACGGCGCGCCCGTTCGTCACCCACCACAACAGCCTGGACCTGGACATGTACCTGCGCATCGCGCCGGAGCTGTACCTGAAGCGGCTGGTGGTGGGCGGTTTCGAGCGGGTGTTCGAGATCAACCGCAATTTCCGCAACGAGGGCCTCAGCACCCGGCACAATCCGGAATTCACCATGCTGGAGTTTTATCAGGCCTACGCGGATCACAACGACCTGATGAACCTCACCGAGGACATGCTGCGCAATTTGGCGCAGGACGTGCTGGGCACCACCGAGATTCCCTACCAGGATGACGTCTACGACTTCGGCAAGCCGTTCGCGCGGCTGTCGGTGTTCGATTCCATCCTCCAGTTCAATGACGACATAGACGCCGCCACGCTGGCGGACGAGCAGGGCGCCCGTGGCATTGCCGAGCGGCTGGGCATCCCGGTGAAGGACGGCTGGGGTCTGGGCAAAGTGCAGATCGAAATCTTCGAGAAGACCGTGGAGCACCGCCTGAAGGACCCGACCTTCATCACCGATTACCCCACCGAGGTGTCGCCGCTGGCGCGCCGCAAGGACGACAACCCCTTCGTCACCGAGCGTTTCGAGTTCTTCGTCGGCGGCCGCGAAATCGCCAACGGCTTCTCCGAGCTCAACGACGCCGAGGATCAAGCGGAACGTTTTCGCGCCCAGGTGGCCGAAAAAGAAGCGGGGGACGACGAAGCCATGTTCTATGACGACGATTACATCACCGCTCTGGAGCACGGCCTGCCGCCCACCGCCGGCGAAGGGATCGGCATCGACCGTCTGGTGATGTTGTTCACGAATTCTCCGTCTATTCGTGATGTAATCCTGTTTCCGCACATGCGGCCGCGCTAGCCCGGACCCTGTGCGCATTAACGAATAACAAAGTGAAGGCCGTTATGAGTTCAGCCATTCAGTACCAGGGCCGCAAGGCCCGTCGCGCCGGCAGTGAGCAACGCCGCCAGGCCATTCTGGACGCGGCGCTTAACATCATCGTCACCGACGGCATCCGCGCGGTGCGTCACCGCGCCGTGGCGCGCGAAGCGGATGTGCCGCTGTCCGCCACCACCTATTATTTCAAGGACATCTCCGACCTGATCGCGGACGCCTTCACGCTGTTCGCGGAGCGCGCCCTGGAAGAAGTGATTCGTCCGTTCCGCGACCAGGCGTTCGGGTTGATCCAGCAGTTTCAAGAGCAGGCTTCCCATCAGGACACCGACCGGGCGCGCCTGATTGAATCGCTGGCGGCGATGACCACCGCGTTCATTCTCGACGAGGTCACCAACCGCCGCGAACATCTGATCGCCGAGCAGGCGTTCTTCCAGGAGGCGATTCTCGACCCGCGCTTGCGGGGGCTGGCGGACCTGTACCTCAAGGAAATGTCGTCGCTGTTGATCGACGCCTGTCGCGCGGTGGGGTCGAGAACCCCGGAACTGGACGCGGAGCTGATCCACAGCTTCCTGCTCGCCACCGAGGTGCGCCTGCTCGCCCACCCGGAGTGGGCCGACGAAAAGGCGCTCAACAAACGCATGCACCATCTTTTGGAGAAGCTGGTTCCCCATGGCTGAGCAGTCCTCGGTGGAGCTGGAGCCGGGCTGGAAACAGGTGCTCGGTGACGAATTCAGCAAGCCCTACATGCAGGATCTGAAAGCCTTCCTGCGCCAGGAAAAACAGGCCGGCGAAACCGTCTACCCGCCCGGCCCGGATATTTTCCGCGCCTTCAACGAAACCCCCTTCGACCAGGTCAAGGTGGTGATCCTCGGCCAGGACCCGTACCACGGCCCCAACCAGGCCCACGGGCTGTGCTTCTCGGTGCAGCCGGGCGTGCGCACGCCGCCATCGCTGATTAATATCTTCAAGGAAATCGAACGGGACCTGGGCATTCCGGCCCCGGACCACGGCAACCTGGACGCCTGGGCGCGCCAGGGCGTGCTGCTGCTCAACGCGGTGCTCACCGTGCGCGCCGGGCAGGCTGCTTCGCATCAGCGCCAGGGCTGGGAAGACTTCACCGACCAGGCCATCGAGCACATCAACCGGGAACGGGAAGGTGTGGTGTTTTTCCTCTGGGGCAGCTACGCCCAGAAAAAAGGCAAGCTGATCGACCGGCAGCGCCACTGCGTGCTCACCGCGCCGCACCCGTCGCCGCTGTCCGCGCATCGCGGTTTCCTGGGCTGCGGGCATTTTTCCCGCGCCAACCAGTACCTTCTGCAACAAGGCAAGGACCCCATCGACTGGTCCCTGTGAACCTTCGTATTACCGACCCGTTAAGGACCCTTTCGGCATGACCGACAATGTACAGTTCCAAGAAAGTGTACAGTTTGAAGAACGCACCACCGGCAGCGGCCACCTGATCGGCCGCGCCACGCTCAACGCCCCGCGCACGCTCAACGCCCTCAGCCTGGAAATGATCGAGGCGCTCGACCGGCAAATCACCGACTGGCAGGCCCGCGACGAGGTCGTGGCAATCTGGCTGGAAGGCAACGGCGGCAAGGCGCTCAGCGCCGGCGGCGACGTGGTCGCCCTGCACGGCGCCATGGTCAAGCACGCCGGCCAGAGCCGGAACCCGTTCACCGAGCACTACTTCGCCAGCGAATACCGGCTCGACCATCGTCTGCACACCTCCCAGACCCCGATCATCTGCTGGGCGGACGGTGTGGTGATGGGCGGCGGCATGGGCCTGATGCAGGCCAGCCAGTTCCGTCTGGTGGGCCCGAAAAGCCGGCTCGCCATGCCGGAAATCACCATCGGCCTGTTCCCCGACGTGGGCGCCAGCTGGTTCCTCAACCGTCTGCCCGGCAAAACCGGCCTGTTCCTGGGCCTCACCGGCGTCCACCTCAACGCCCGCGACGCCCTCGACCTGGGGCTCGCCGACCGCTTCGTCGACGCCGACCGCGAACAGGTGCTCGACGCCCTCGCCGAAACCCACTACCAGGACGACCGCGACGCCAACCGCCGGCAACTGCACCGCACCCTGCAGGACCTGGCCACCCGCCCGGACACCCTCACCCCGGCGGTGATGGACCACCTGGACACCATCAACACGCTCTGCGACGCCGCCACCGTCAACGAAGTGGTGCACCGCATCCTCAACCACAAACAATGCGACGGCTGGCTCGACAAAGCCCGCGCCACCCTCGCCGACGGCTGCCCGCAAACCGCCCACCTGATCTGGGAACAACTGGAGCGCAGCCGCTACCTGTCCCTCGCCGAAGTGTTCCGCATGGAATGGTGCCTGGCGGTGCAATGCACCCTGCACGCCGACTTCCGCGAAGGCGTCCGCGCCCTGCTCATCGACAAGGACGGCAAACCCCGCTTCCGCCACCGCAACGTCGACCAGATCGACCCCACCTACATCGACCGCTTCTTCCAGAACCCGGCGCCGCAACACCCGCTCGCCGACCTCTAAATCTGGGCGGCGGCCTTGTGGGAGCTTGCCTGCAAGCGAAAGGCCGGCAAAGCCGGCCGGCAGGATGCCAGAGCCCTTTCTCAAACCGCTCCAGTCAGGTCTCTGGGATCCTGCCGGCAAGCATAGCTTGCCTTTCGCGGGCAGGGCCCGCTCCCACAAGCTACCAGCCAGCACAAAGCGCCGGGGTTGGGTACCGCCATCCAGAACCGTATGAGCGCAGGGATGCGCGAATCGAGCCCCCAGGGATGGGTTCACGGCGTGTTCTGGATGGCGGTACCCAACCCCGGCGCGTCTTTCTGGAGGGTGAGGCCTCTCTGGAGAATCATCGGCTGGGATGTCGGGTTACGGCCTTTGGCCTAACCCGACCTACTTGCTGCGCGGCGTTCGTCCTCAATGACTTGAACCAGCTCGGCGACCGGCAGCGCCCGCCCGCGATGCGCCCCGGTCCCGGCCCACAAACTCTTCCACTCCACGCCGGCCGCCTTACGCAACGGCGAGGTGAGCCGGTGCTGGTCCGGGTAGGGCGCCACCTCGGTGGGCGCCCGCCCGTCCATCCAGGCGTTGGCGATGCCCCGCGCCCAGCGCCCGGACACCGCCCGCGTCACCGCGGTGGCGTCCGGCCCGGCGTCGGCCAGCGCCTGGCGCCAACCCTCGGCGGTGCCCGCCTCCGGGCAGCGTAAAAACGCCGTACCCAGCTGGCCGGCCGCCGCCCCGGCGGCCATCACCCGCGCCAGATCGGCGCCGTCCATCAGGCCGCCAGCGGCGATCAGCGGCGTCGCCAGGTCCCGGCAGGCGTCCAGCAGCGCGGCCAGCGGCAGGCCCTCACCCTGCGGATCCACCCCGCCACGGTGGCCGCCGGCTTCCTCGCCCTGCAGCACGATGCCGTCGACGCCGTCACCGGCCAGCGCCAGCGCCTCATCACGGCTGGTAGCGGTGCCCACCAGGGTGATGCCGCGCGCCCGGCAGGCCGCCATCATTGATCTGGGCAGGCGCCCGAAGGTCCAGGAAAACACCGCCGGGCGGGCCTCCAGCATGGCGTCGAACTGCTCGCGGAAGTCGGGCAGCTTGGGGAAATGATCCGGCAACGGCACCTCGCCCTGCCGGTAGCAGGGCGCCAGGGCTTTCAGGGCCGCCCGCCATTCGGCATCGGTGGCGTCCCGCTGCGCCGGGATAAACAGATTGATCGCGAAGGCGTCGCCGCCCGCCGCGCGCACGCCGTCGGCGGCGGCCATGATGGCGTCGCCGCTCAGATAGCCGGCCCCCACCGAGCCCAGCGCGCCGGCGCGGCTGGCGCCGGCCACCACGTCAGCGGTGGACAGGCCGCCGGCCATCGGCGCCTGGATCAAAGTGTAGTCTTGGAACGCCATGGCGCCTCCGGGGTGTAGTGACTAAAAGGTGGCTGATTCGGTCAGGACTTGGGCTGCGGCAGGCTGTAGGGCAGCGCCAGCGGCTCGGCGTGCAGCGGCTGGTCGTCGCGGTACAGCTCGCCCTCGTGGGTCACGCGCAGCGCCGCCAGCGCCACCGGGGCCGGCGCGCCGGGGGCGCTGTCGACTACTTCGCCCACCGCCTTGCCGTCGGCGTTGCGCAGGCTTTCCCCGGCTTGCAGCGGCGGGCCCTGGTACTGGAACGCACGCATCCGCTGTTTCAGTTTGCCCTTGAAGTGCATCCGCGCCACCACTTCCTGGCCGGTGTAACAGCCCTTCTTGAAGCTGACGCCGCCGAGCACGTCGTAGTTGAGCACCTGGGGCAGGAACAGATCCTCGCCGCCGGGGAACACCTGCGCCTCGCCGGCGAGAATGTCCTGGAAGCGGGCGCCGTCGCTGTCGACCAGGGCGCGTTCGGCGCTCAGCGTCTGCCAGTGGGCGCCCAGCAGGCCGGGCGCCGCCACCAGCAGCGCCACGTCCGCGTGGGCGTAGCGCAGCACGGTGATGCCGTCCCGGTGGGCGCTTTGCCCGGCCCCGGGCACCGGCAGGCCGGCTTCCGTCAGGGTGCTGTCCACGCCGCCACTGAGCTGCGCCACCACCAGATCCGCATCACGCTGGAAGTCGGCCTTGGCGCGCAGTTTGTATTTCTCAAAGCAGCGCAGGGTGTCGTCCACCCGGGCGTCGGGCACCACCAGCGCATAGCCGCCGGGCATCGCCGCCACCCGGGCGCTGACCAGCCCGCGGCCCTTCAGGGAAAGGTGCATGGCCAGCCGCTGGGCGCCGTCGTCGATGTGCTTGAGGTCGGCGGTGATCTGCCCCTGCAGGTAATCGCCGGCTTCGTCGCCGGTGACGCGGATCACCGCCAGATGGTCGCAAAGCGCCAGGGCCGGTTGTCGAACGCCGCCCGCGATGGGTTGCTGATCGCCGAGGATGGCTTGCCAGGTGCTCATAATGCCCCTTTGTTTAGAATATCGAGCTTGATAACAGCGAGTGCCGCGCCAGAGTTTGGGGCGCATGGCTGTAAACCAAGGCCCATGATGATAGATAATCCACCCCTGATCTGTCAGTCCATCAGCCAAAGAGGCGCCATCAATGACACCCCCGGAATCTCTCGACATCGCCGAACAAAAGCGACGTTTCCACTGGCAGTGCCGGCGCGGCGCCTCCGAGGTGGAGGTGGTGCTCAACGCCTACCTGGAGCGCTTTTTCGATATCGACGACGACGAGCGCCGCGCCCAATTCGCGCGCCTGCTGGAGTGCGAGGACGTGGATCTGCTGGAGTGGTTCACCCGGCGCTCCCAGCCCGAGGACCCGGAATTGCGCGCCTTCGTCGTTGAGTTGCTCGACCGTGTGGCCGAGAAGCGTTGAGCTGGGCGGCTCCCGCTACCCGCAGCGGTTGCGGTGCGCGGCGCTCGGCCTGGGCGCGGCGGCGATCCTGTTCAGTGGCCTGCCGCTGAGCCTGGCGGCGCTCACCGGGCTGGCCGCCCTGGCGGCGGCGCGCCGCTGGCGCCCGGCCACACCGCGCCGCGTGGACGTCACCCCCGGCGCCCTGCGGCTGAGTCTTCGCGACGGCCGCCGGGTGACCCTGACGCCGCCGTTCCGGGTGATGCTGCGCGAGCACTGGCTGGCCCTGCATTGCCCGCGCCGGGGCTGGGTGTGGGTGTTCCCGGACCAGGCCGGCCCGGCGGCGCTGACGCCGCTGCGCCAAGTGCTCTACCTGCAGCGCCGCTGATCAGGGCTGGCCCGGCACCAGCACCGAATCCTTACCCACCGGGTCCGCGTCCGGGAATTCACGCATGAAGTGCAGCCCCCGGCTTTCCTTGCGCTGCAGCGCCGAGCGGATAATCAGATCGGCAATCACCACCAGATTACGCAGCTCCAGCAGGTCGTTGCTGATGTGGTAATTGCTGTAGTACTCGGTGATTTCCTTTTTCAGCATCTCCACCCGGTGCTGGGCGCGCTCCAGGCGCTTGGTGGTGCGCACGATGCCCACGTAGTCCCACATAAAGCGGCGCAGCTCGTCCCAGTTATGGCTGATCACCACGTCCTCGTCGGAATCGGTCACCTTGGAATCGTCCCAGGGCGCCGCCTCGCGGGGCTCGGGCAGTTCCTGCAGATGCTCGCCGATGTGCTCCGCCACGGCGCGGCCGTAGACGAAACACTCGAGCAGGGAATTGCTGGCCATGCGGTTGGCGCCGTGCAGGCCGGTGAAGCCGGTCTCACCGAGGGCGTACAGGCCGGGCACGTCGGTGCGCCCGGCGCGGTCGATGATCACGCCGCCGCAGGTGTAGTGCGCCGCCGGCACCACCGGGATCGGATCGCGGGTGATGTCCAGGCCCAGCTGCAGGCACTTGGCGTACACGGTGGGGAAGTGCTCGATGATGAAATCCGCCGGCTTGTGGCTGATGTCCAGATACAGGCAGTCGGCGCCCAGACGCTTCATTTCATGGTCGATGGCGCGCGCCACCACGTCCCGGGGCGCCAGCTCGGCGCGCTCGTCGAAGCGCGGCATGAAGCGCTCGCCGTTGGGCAGCAGCAACCGGCCGCCTTCGCCGCGAATCGCCTCGGTGATCAGAAAACTCTTCGCCTTGGGGTGGTACAGGCAGGTGGGGTGGAACTGCATGAATTCCATGTTCGCCACCCGGCAACCGGCGCGCCACGCCATGGCGATGCCGTCGCCGGTGGCCACGTCCGGGTTGGAGGTATACAGGTACACCTTGGAGGCGCCGCCGGTGGCCAGCACCACCGAACGCGCCAGAATCACATCGGTTTCGCCGGTTTTGATGTTGTGCACATAGGCGCCGCAGCAACGGCGTTTGTTACCGTGCTCCTGCAGAATCAGGTCCACGGCGACCCGGTGCTCGAAAAGATGTACATTGTCGCGCTCCTTGACCCGGTCGATCAGGGTGCTGGAGATCGCCACCCCGGTGGCGTCGGCGGCGTGGATGATGCGCCGGTGGCTGTGGCCGCCCTCGCGGGTCAGGTGGTAGGGCAGGGGGTTGGCCTCGGAGCCCTCCAGGCGGGTAAAGTCCACCCCCTGGTCGATCAGCCAGCGAATCGCCTGGGGCCCGTTTTCCACCGTGTAGCGCACCGCGTCGTCGTGGCACAGGCCGCCGCCGGCCAGGTGGGTGTCGCGCACGTGGCTCTCCAGGGAGTCGTCGCTGTCGAGCACCGCCGCCACGCCACCCTGGGCGTAGTAAGTGCTCGCATGGGTGAGCTCACCCTTGGACAGCAGCGCCGCCTGCACGCCGTCGGGCAGGCCCAGGGCCACGGTAAGGCCGGCGGCGCCGGAGCCGATGATCAGAACGTCGTAGCGGAAGGTGGCCATGAAGCCTCTTTAGCTGGGAAATGTTGAACCAATGTGAAAACAGGTGCTTCCGGAGGCGCTAGTATAGCCGTCCGTGGAACACCTGATACAATACCGCGTTTTACCCTCCGCCAGTGGAGTCCCGGTGTCAGACGAACAGTTGGTCAAGAAAGCCAAGGCCGGCGATCAGCGTGCCTTCGAGGTGTTGGTGCTTAAGTACCAGCAGCGCATCTTCGCGCTGATCAGTCGCTATGTGCGTGACCACGACGAGGTCCAGGACGTCGCCCAGGAAGCGTTTATCAAGGCCTGGCGCGCGCTGCCCCGTTTCCGTGGTGACAGTGCCTTTTACACCTGGCTCTATCGAATCGCGGTGAACACCGCCAAGAACCACCTGGTGTCGTTGAGCCGCCGCCCGCCGGGCTCCGACCTGGATGCCGCCGAGGCGGAACAGTACAGTGGCGCGGAGATGCTCCATGAAATTGGAACCCCGGAGTCGCATCTGTTGTCCGATGAGTTGGAGGCAGTTATCCACAAGGCGATTGAGGAGCTGCCCCAGGAGCTGAAGACCGCCGTCACCTTGCGTGAATTCGAAGGTCTCAGCTATGAGGATATCGCGGCGGTCATGGAGTGCCCGGTGGGAACCGTTCGTTCCCGCATATTCCGGGCCCGTGAAGCCATCGATGAAGCGGTGCGTCCCCTGCTCGGGTCGCAGCGCGGCGACAGAGGGTGAGGACATGAACAGGGACTACGAAGCGCTTTCCGCCTTCCTGGACGGCGAAACCAATGAACTGGAAACCCGGCGCGTGCTGCGCGACCTGGACCAGGCCGACATCGCGACCCTGGGTCGCTGGCAACTGGCCAGCGATACCTTGCGCGGCCACGCCAGCGCGGAGGTGCCGCCGGCGTTCAACGCGCGGCTGTCCGCCGCGCTGGCGGCGGAATCGAAGCCGGCCCGGCGTTCCGGCGTGATGGGCGGCTTCGCCCGGGTGGCGGTGGCCGCCTCCGTGGCCGCCGCCACCGTGATCGGCTGGCAGTACTGGAGCGTGCCCGCCGGCAACGGCGCCATGGCGCCCACCATGGCCGCCAACGACGGCGCCGCGCCGGCCGCGCCCACCGGCAGCGCCACCATCGGCGCCACCCCGGTGGCCGCTGAACAGCGCCTCACGCGGCCGTTCGGCGAGACCTCCCTGGTGGCGCAGAGCGCCCGCCAGAGCGAGCGCGCCACCGGCACCGTGAACACCGCCCAGCCGCGGGTCAACGCCATGCTGCTGCGCCACAGTGAATTCACCGCTCGCCACAGCAGCCAGGGCATGATGCCCTACGCCCGCCTGGTGAGCATGGACGCCCGCAACGGAGCACGCTAACGAAATGATGCGGACCCTCGCCCTCGGCCTTGCCCTGGCCGCCCCCTTCGCCGCCCCCGTCGCGATCGCCGAGCCCACGCCCGCCCAGGCGCTGCTGGAGGAGATGACCGAAGCCTCCCAGCAGCTGCAGTACCGGGGCCGTTTCCTCTACCAGCTGGGCGGCGAGGTGAGCACCATGGAGCTCAGCCACGCGGTGATCGACGGCAAGCAGTACCAGCGCCTCACCCATCTCGATGGCCGCCTGGTGGAAGTGCTGCAACTGGGCGACGAAGTGGTGTGTCTGCATCCCAACGGCACCCTCACCCGCATTGACGACAACGACACCGGCCTGCTCGCGTTCCGCGACCGGCTGTCCTCATCGATTCCCGAACAATACAACGTGCTGGTGGACGGCGACGGCCGCGTGGCCGGCCGTGCCACCACCCGCATGCGCGTGGCGCCGCTGGATAACCACCGCTATGGCTACCGGCTGTGGGTGGACCGCGACAGCAGCCTGTTGCTGAAATCCGAAATGGTGGACGCCAGCGGCCTGGCGGTGGAGCGCGTCGAGTTTGTGTCCCTGGATTTGGATCCGGGCCTTAAGCGCGCCGACTTCCAACTGCCCAAGGTGATCGCCGAGCGCTCCCTGGAGAGCGTGGCCGCGGCCGGCCCCGAGCGCGTCCATGTGGAAGCCGGCTGGCTGCCGTCCGGCTTTGAAGCCGCCGACCGCGACTGGCGGCGGGTGGCGGACATGCGCCAGCCGGTCACCGCGCAAAGCTATACCGACGGCCTGGCCACCTTCACCCTGTTCGTGGAGAGCGTGGCCAGTGATCAGGTGGAAGAGGGCGTTAGCCGTGTCGGCCCCACCGTGGCGATCAGCCGGGTGCAGAACCTGGGTGAGCGCATCTACCTGATGACCCTGGTGGGTGAAATCCCGCAACCCACCGCTGAACGGATCATGGAAGCGGTGGCGATTCGCGCCACCGACAAACGGCAATGATAGAAGAGCAGGGGCGCGTGGTGGCCCGTGAGCCCGGCGCGATCTGGGTGGAAACGGTGCGCGCCGGCACCTGCTCGTCGTGCCAGGCCCGCCAGGGCTGCGGGCACAGCGTGATCAACCGCCAGGCCGCCGGCCAGCGCGCCCGCCTGCGGGTGGTCACCGATCTCAATTTTCGCGACGGCGACCCGGTGGTGATCGGGGTGCCGGAAAAAGCCGTGCTCTACGGCGCGCTCTGGGTGTACGCCCTGCCGCTGGCGTTGCTGTTCGGCGGCGCCCTGCTCGGTGACGCCCTGTCGCTGACGCTGGCCGGGCGCGCCGTGGACGGCGCCGCCCTGTTCGGGGTCGGCGGTTTGCTTCTCGGCTTTTTGATCACCCGCCTGCACGGTCGCCGTGTGGCCGGCGCCGGACGTTACCAGCCCCGCGTGCTGAGCCGTCCGGGCGCCGCCGTCGACGCCGAAACCACGATCCGGGTGCGGCCCGCGCGCTGACCCCGGCCTGAACCGAGAACCGGTTAGAAGGGAGCCTTTCCATGGGGATAATGTCTCGTATTCTGTTGATGCTGGCGCTGGCCGGCGTGCTCGCCGCCTGTGGCCAGGACACCGACAACACCGCCAAGCAAAACAACGGTGACAGCCGCGACACGGCGCCGGTAAGCGCGAGCGCCGGCGACGGCGAGCCACTGGTCACCGGTCTGCCGGACTTCACCGCCCTGGTGAAGAAAGAAGCCCCGGCGGTGGTCAACATCAGCACCGTCACCCGCCGCGAGCGCGCTCAGCAATCGCAGCTCGACCAGCTTCCCGAGATGTTCCGCCGCTTCTTCGACGAGTTCGGCGGCGGCCCCGGTGGGCCCGGCGGCGGTCCGGCGCCCCGTTCGGAAGTGGAGTCCCTGGGCTCCGGTTTTATTATTTCCAGCGACGGCTATGTGCTCACCAACTACCACGTGGTCGGCGAAGCGGACGAAATCGTGGTGCGTCTGCAGGACCGCCGCGAACTGGACGCCGAGCTGATCGGCTCCGACCCGCAAAGCGACCTGGCGCTGATCAAAGTGGACGCCAGCGACCTGCCGGTGGTCGACATCGGCTCGTCCGACGACCTGCAGGTGGGCGAATGGGTGCTGGCAATCGGCGCGCCGTTCGGCTTCGACAGCTCAGTGACCGCCGGCATCGTCAGCGCCAAGGGCCGCAGCCTGCCCACCGATAACTATGTGCCGTTCATTCAAACCGACGTGGCCATCAACCCGGGCAACAGCGGCGGCCCGCTGTTCAACCTTAACGGCCAGGTGGTCGGCATCAACTCGCAGATTGTCAGCCGCTCCGGCGGCTACATGGGCCTGAGCTTCGCCATTCCCATCGACCTGGCCATGGACGTGGCCGACCAGCTCAAGGAAACCGGCGAAGTCAGCCGGGGCTGGCTGGGCGTGCTGATCCAGGAAGTGGACCGCGATCTGGCCGAATCCTTCGGCCTGGACAAGCCCATGGGCGCCCTGGTGGCCCAGGTGCAGAGCGGCTCGCCGGCGGCGGAAGCCGGCCTTGAGCCCGGCGACGTGATCATCGCCTTCAATGGCCGTGAGATTCAGCGCTCCGCGCAGCTGCCCAAGTGGGTGGGCGCGCTCAAAGCCGGCACCGAGGCGGAAATGACCGTGGTGCGCGACGGCAAGGAAAAGACCCTGGAAGTGACCGTCGGCGAGCTGCCGGACAACCCCCAGGCGGGCATGTCCGGCCAGCCGGACCCGGCCCAGGGCGAATCCGACACGCTGGGCCTGGAAGTGCGCGCCGCCAGCGCCGCCGAGCTGGCGCGGGTGAAGGCCGACCACGGCGTGGTGATCACCGGCGTCCAGGACGGCCCCGCCGCCCGCGCCGGGCTGAGCAGCGGCGACCTGCTGGTGAGCCTCAACGGCAAGCCGGTGGACAGCCTCGACGCCTACCGGGAGATCGCCACCGACCTGCCCGAGGAGGGCACCGTGCCGGCGCTGGTCAACCGCGACGGCAACGCCCGCTTCGTCGCCATCAAGCTCTGACCCGGCGGTTCCGGTGCTTCGTAGCCCGGCTCGGTCTCGGTGCCCGGTGTCCAGGACCCGCCGTGAATCCATCCCTGGAGGCTTGTGTTCGGCTCCCTGCCTCACACAGTCCTGGACACCGGGCACCGAGACCGAACCTCCCTTGGCAGCGAGCCGCCAAGCGGTGCTACGAAGCCGGGTTTGTAGGAGCTTGCTTTGCAAGCGAAAGGCCGGCTTTGCCGGCCGGCAGGATGCCAGAGACCTCTCTAAGGGCGGCACAAACAAGGTCTCTGGGATCCTGCCGGGAGCGTTGCTCCCTTTCGCGGGCCGGGCCCGCTCCCACAATCCGAGCTTCGCCGAAAGGTCCGGGTGGTGTTTCTGACCCGTGGCGGTGACGCTACCCAGTGAGCGGTGCAATGGTGGTGCCTGGAGGGACCTATTTGGCCATGGATGGCCAAATGAGAGCGCCCAGGGAAGGCTTGAGCGATCCCGGAAGGCACCACCATTGCACCGCGTCTCGGATACGGAGCCCCACACCCCAAAGATCAGTACCTCTGGGGTCTGCAAACAAGAGGGATTATCCACTGGCGCCCTAATCCGCTAGAATCGCGCTCCATTGTGTCTTCTTTCATTTCCGGCTCTGGCGGGTATACGTGACCGACATTACGCACATTCGCAATTTCTCCATCATCGCGCACATTGATCACGGCAAATCCACCCTGGCGGACCGCTTCATTCAGGTTTGCGGCGGGCTGTCCGACCGCGAGCTCAAGGAGCAGGTGCTGGACTCCATGGATCTGGAGCGCGAGCGCGGCATCACCATCAAGGCGCAGAGCGTGACGCTCTACTACACCGCCCGGAATGGTGAGACCTACCAGCTCAACTTCATTGATACGCCGGGCCACGTGGACTTTTCCTACGAGGTGTCCCGCTCGCTGGCCGCCTGCGAGGGCGCGCTGCTGGTGGTGGACGCGGCGCAGGGCGTGGAAGCGCAGTCGGTGGGCAATTGCTACACCGCCATCGAGCAGGACCTGGAAGTGCTGCCGGTGCTTAACAAGGTGGACCTGCCCCAGGCGGAGCCGGACCGCGTCGCCGAGGAGATCGAGGAGATCATCGGCCTGGACGCCACCGACGCCTGCCATGTGTCGGCGAAGACCGGCCTGGGCGTGGACGATCTGCTCGAGCAGCTGGTGGAGCGCATTCCGGCGCCGGCGGGCAAGCGTGATGCCAAGCTGCAGGCGCTGATCATCGATTCCTGGTTCGACAACTACATGGGCGTGATCTCGCTGGTGCGGATCCGCTATGGCCGCCTAAAAAAAGGCGACAAGATCCACGTCAAATCCACCGGTCAGAATCACGTGGTCGACAGCCTGGGTGTGTTCACCCCCAAGCGGAAAGAGACCGACATTCTGGAAGCCGGCGAGGTGGGCTGGGTCAGCGCCACCATCAAGGACATCCACGGCGCGCCGGTGGGCGATACCCTGACCCACGCCAAGACGCCGGACGTGGAAATGCTGCCCGGTTTCAAGAAGGTCAAACCGCAGGTGTACGCCGGCATGTTCCCGGTCAACGCGGACGACTACGAGGACTTCCGCGACGCGCTCTCCAAGCTGGCGCTTAACGACGCCTCGCTGTTCTACGAGCCGGAAAGCTCCGACGCCCTGGGCTTCGGCTTCCGGGTCGGCTTCCTGGGCATGCTGCACATGGAGATCATCCATGAGCGCCTGGAGCGCGAATACGACCTGGACCTGATCACCACCGCGCCCACCGTGGTCTACGAGCTGATCCTCAACGATGGCTCCACGCTGTACGTGGACAACCCGTCGTCGCTGCCGGACAGCAACGTGATCGAGGAATTCCGTGAGCCGATCGCGCGGGTCAATATCCTGGTGCCGCAGGAATACGTGGGCAATGTGATCACGCTGTGCACCGAACGCCGTGGCGACCAGATCAACATGCAGTTCCTGGGCAAGCAGATCGCGCTTACCTACGATATCCCGATGGCCGAAGTGGTGCTGGATTTCTTCGACCGCCTGAAGTCCGCCAGCCGGGGGTACGCATCGCTGGAATACTCCTTCGAGCGCTTCCAGGACACCAAGCTGGTGAAAGTGGATGTGCTGATCAACGGTGACAAGGTCGACGCCCTGGCGATGATCTGCCACCTGGACCAGTCCGCCCATCGCGGCCGCGCCCTGATCGAGAAGATGAAGGAGCTGGTGCCGCGGCAGATGTTCGACGTGGCGATCCAGGCCGCCATCGGCAGCAAGATCATCGCCCGCCAGACCGTCAAGGCGCTGCGCAAGAACGTCACCGCCAAGTGTTACGGCGGCGACGTGTCACGGAAGAAGAAGCTGCTGCAGAAACAGAAAGAAGGCAAAAAGCGCATGAAGCAGGTGGGTAACGTGGAAATCCCCCAGGCCGCCTTCCTGGCCGTACTCAAGGTGAACGACTAAATGGATATCGATGTGGGAATGTGGCTGACCCTGGCGCTGTTCGTCACGGTAATCATCTGGCTGGCGGACAAGGCGCTCAAACTGCGCCAGCGCAAGGGCATGCTCGGCAACACCGTGGAGACTTCCAATTCGCTGATCTCGGTGCTGTTCATCGTGCTGGTGATCCGCTCTTTTATTGTCGAGCCGTTCACCATTCCCTCCGGTTCCATGTTGCCGACCCTCAAGGTTCATGATTTTATTCTGGTGAATAAGTTTTCCTACGGCCTGCGCCTGCCGGTGACCAATACCAAGATCATCCCGGTGGGCGAGCCGGAGCGCGGCGACGTGATGGTGTTCAAGTACCCGGAGGACACCGGGCAGAACTTCATCAAGCGGGTGGTGGGGCTGCCCGGCGACCGCATCGCGGTGCGTGACAACGTGCTGTACGTCAACGGCGAAGCGGTGCCCCGGGAGCTGGTCGGTCGTGAGCGCAACGCCCGGGTATGGCGCCGTGAGTACGTCGAGACACTGGGGGACCAGCCGCATCTGATCTGGCAGGAAGGGCCGGTCAATCCGTACAGCGGCGACGCCATGATTCCGAGCCGCACCCAGGGCGAGTGGCAGGTGCCAGAAGGCAGCTACTTCGTGATGGGCGACAACCGGGACAACAGTAACGACAGCCGGTTCTGGGGCGTGGTGTCCGAGGACCTGGTAGTGGGGGAAGCCTTCCTGATCTGGATGCACTGGGACCTGATCTTTTCCTGGCCCAGCTTCTCTCGTAATGGGGCGATCGACAAAGTGGAGGCAGAATAATGATTACAGGACCTTCCCGTCAGCGGGGACTCTCTCTTATCGGCTGGGTAGTGGTGCTGATTATCCTGGCGGTGTTCGGCACCGCCGCGTTCCGCATGGTGCCCGCGTACATGGAATACAGCACCATCCGCTCGGCGATCAACTCGGTGCTTTCCGACAGCAAGACCGCGCTGATGTCCGAGCGCGAAGTGTACGACGCCATCGGCAAGCGCTTTACCATCAACCAGGTGAACGCCATTGGCGTGCGTGATCTGGACATCCAGAAAGCCGGCGGGCAGTTGTCCGTGGGCGTCGATTACGAAGTCCGCGAGCCGATGTTTTATAACGTCTTCGTGGTGATGGAGTTCGACCACACCTTCAGCAAGAATATTGGTCAGTAATGGATGATCTGGATCGTCTTACCCGCCGTCTCGGTTATCAGTTCAAGGATCCGGCGCTGCTGCAACTGGCGCTGAGCCACCGCAGCGTCAGCCGCCGCCGTAACAACGAGCGGCTGGAGTTCCTCGGCGACTCCCAGCTCAGCCTGATTATTTCCTCGGAAATTTTTCACCGCTTTCCGGAGGCCGCCGAAGGCCAGCTGACGCGCATGCGCGCCTTCCTGGTGCGTGGCCAGACCCTGGCGGAAGTGGCCCGGGAACTGGGCGTCGGCGAATACCTGATTCTCGGCGGCGGCGAACTGAAAAGCGGCGGCAACCGCCGTGATTCAATCCTCGCCGACGCCCTGGAAGCGCTGATCGGCGCCATCGTCATCGACGGCGGCGAAGACGCTTGCCGCGACGTGGTGCTGAGCTGGTTCGCCGCCCGCCTCGAACAGATATCCCCGCAGAGCGTGCGAAAAGACGCCAAAACCCGCTTGCAGGAATGGCTGCAAGCGCGCAAGCATGAGTTACCCGCCTACGAAGTGCTGTCGGTGACCGGACAGGCGCCGAAGCAGACCTTCGAAGTGGCTTGCAGCCTGCCGGACCTGTCCCGGCAATTCACCGCCAGCGGGGCCAGCCGCCGCCGCGCGGAGCAGCAGGCCGCGGAGCAGGCCTTGGACTGGTTGGAGCAGTCAGCATGAGCGACACCCGTTGCGGCGTGGTGGCCATTGTCGGCCGCCCCAATGTGGGCAAATCCACCCTGATGAACCATCTGATCGGCGAGAAGGTGAGCATCACCTCGCGGAAGCCGCAGACCACCCGTCACCGGATCCACGGCATACTCAGCCGGCCCGGCTATCAGATCGTGTTCGCTGATACCCCCGGCATCCACACCGGCCAGGAGCGCGCTCTCAACCGGGCCATGAACGACGCGGCCCAGTCGGCGCTGTCCGACGTGGACGTGATCTGCTTCATGGTCGACGCCCTGAAATGGACCGAAGGCGACGAGCACGTGCTCGACCTGCTGCAGCGCGCCGGCGACACGCCGGTGATTCTGCTGGTCAACAAGGTCGACAACCTGGCCGACAAATCCCTGCTGTTGCCGCACCTGGAAAGCTTGGCGGCGCGCTTTGCCTTCGCCGAGGTAATTCCAGTGTCGGCGCTGCGCGACCACAACCTGGACGTGCTGGAAAAGGCGCTCTCCAGCCGCCTGCCGGAAGGGGATTTCTGGTTCGACGATGACCAGCTCACCGACCGCAGCCTGCGCTTCATGGCCGCCGAGATCATCCGTGAAAAAGTGGTGCGCCAGCTGGGCCAGGAAGTGCCCCACCAGATCACCGTGGAAATCGATATCTGGGAAGACGGCCCCAAGGTCACCGACATCGCCGCCACCATTCTTGTGGAGCGGCGCGGCCAGAAAAAGATTCTGATCGGCGACAAGGGCTCGCGCATCAAAAGCATCGGCACCCAGGCCCGTGAGGACATGGAGCGTCTGATCGACCGCAAGGTGATGCTGACGCTGTGGGTCAAGATCAAAGCCGGCTGGTCCGACGACGAACGCGCCCTGCGTTCGCTGGGCTATGACCACCGCTGAGCCCGACGGCCCGAACGGCCTCGCCCCGGCCTGGCTGTTGCACCGCCGCGCCTTCCGCAACACCAGCCTGATCGTCGACCTGTTCCTGCCCCGCCAGGGCCGGGTCGGCGCGGTGGCGCGCGGCGGCCGCCGGGAGGCCGCACTGGCGCCGTTCGCGCCGCTCTGGGTGGACCTGAAAGCCGGCGGCGAGCTGTTCACCCTGCGCCAGGTGGAGCCGCGCGGCCCCAGCCTGGCGCTGCACGGCAAAGCGCTCTACTGCGGCTTCTACGTCAACGAGCTGCTGGTGCGCCTGTTGCACCGCGACGACGCCCACCCGGACCTGTGGCCGGTGTACGAACGCACCCTGGCGGAACTGGCCGGCGACACACCCCTGGACATCACCCTGCGCCGCTTCGAGATGATGCTGCTGGAAGACGTGGGCTACGGCCTGGCCCTGGACCACGATCTGCAGGGCGAGCCCCTGGACCCGGCCAGCCGCTACCGCTGGGAAGGCGGCGAAGGCCTGCGGCCCGCCGTTGACGGCTACTACGGCGAGCACCTGCTGGCGCTGGGCCGCGACCAGTGGGACGCCGACGTGCGCCGCACCGCCAAGGCGCTGCTGCGCGAAGCCCTCGCGCCCCACCTCGGCGACCGCCCCCTGCGCAGCCGCGAACTGTTCCGCTAGACCGGTTCTGCTACCATTCCCCCAACTTTTGAATCCGCTGCTGGAGCACCCCCCATGTCCGTTTTTCTCGGCATCAACATTGATCACGTGGCCACCCTGCGCCAGGCGCGCGGCACCCGCTATCCGGACCCGGTGCAGGCCGCGCTGATCGCCGAGCAGGCCGGCGCCGACGGCATCACCGTGCATCTGCGCGAAGACCGCCGGCACATCCAGGACCGCGACGTGGAGCTGCTGGCGCACACCCTGCAGACGCGCATGAACCTGGAGATGGCCGCCACCGAGGAAATGGTCGGCATCGCCCGTCGCATCGGGCCGGCGCACAGCTGCTTGGTGCCGGAAAAACGCGAGGAGCTGACCACCGAAGGCGGCCTGGACGTGGTCGCCAACGAAGACTGGATTCGTGACTGCTGCGACCGGCTGGCGGACGCCGGCATCGAGGTGTCGCTGTTCATCGACGCGGACCCGGCGCAGATCGAGGCGGCGGTGCGCTGCCGGGCTCCGGCGATCGAGGTCCACACCGGCCACTACGCCGACCTGACCGCGCCGGAAGCCCGTGACAAGGACGCGGCGGCCCGCGAGCTGACCCGTATCCGCGACGCGGTGGCGCTGGGCCGCGAGGCCGGGCTGATCGTCAACGCCGGCCACGGCCTGCACTACCACAATACCCGCGAGATCGCGGCGATCCCCGGCATCAACGAGCTGAACATCGGCCACGGCATTATTGCCCGGGCGGTGATGACCGGCCTGGACGAAGCGGTGCGCGCCATGCGGGCGCTGATCGACGGTTCCCTTTAGTCAGGTGCCGCAGAAGGTGCGCAGCACCTGCTCGTCGGGCGCCGGCGGCTGCCGGTACGGGTCGTCCGGCCCGCGGTCCCGGTAGGGGTCGTCCAGCGCCGCCAGCAGCGCCTTCACCGGCGCCATGTCGCCATCACGCACCGCCGCCGACAGCGCCGCCTCCACCTGGTGGTTGCGGGGAATCACCGCCGGATTATGGCGGCGCATCAGTGCCCAGGCGTCCTCGTCGGCCTTGCCGTTGCGGCCCAGCCGCGCCTGCCAGCGGCGGTGCCAGTCGGCGAATTCGTCGTTCTCAAAGGGCTCGCCCGCGGGCGTGGCGCCGCCGATCAGGTCGCGGAAGGTGTTGGTGTGGTCGGCGTCGTGGCGGGCCATCCAGTCGAGCAGATCGGCGGCCAGGGCGGCGTCGTCGTCCTCGTCGCCGAACAGCCCCAGCTTGCCGCGCATCATCACCAGCCAGCCCTGCGCGTAGCGCTCGGTGTGGCTCTTGATCAGCGTTTCCGCTTTTTCCACCGCGCGGTCAGCGTCCTCGTCGATCAGCGGAATCAGGGTTTCCGCGAAGCGCGCCAGGTTCCACTGGGTGATCACCGGCTGGTTGCCGTAGGCGTAACGGCCGCGTTGATCGATGGAGCTGAACACGGTTTCCGGGTGGTAGCGGTCCATGAAGGCGCAGGGGCCGTAGTCGATGGTCTCGCCGGACAGCGCCACGTTATCGGTGTTCATCACACCGTGGATAAAGCCCACCCGCATCCATTCGGTGATCAGCGCGATCTGCCGGTCCATCACCCCCTCCAGCAGCGCCAGCGCCGGCACGTCGGCGCCCACCCGGTCCGGGTAGTGGCGCTTGAGGGTGTAGTCCACCAGGGTTTCCAGCAGCGCCGTGTCCTGGCGGCCGGCGGCGTACTGAAAGGTGCCCACGCGCAGGTGCGACGCCGCCACCCGGGTGAGGATGGCGCCGGGCTGGGCGGTGTCGCGCAGCACCTGCTCGCCGGTGCCGACCACCGCCAGCGCGCGAGTGGTGGGCACGCCCAGGGCGTGCATCGCTTCGCTGATGATGTATTCGCGCAGCATCGGGCCGAGAGCGGCGCGGCCGTCGCCGCCGCGCGAAAACGGCGTGCGCCCGGAGCCCTTGAGCTGAATGTCGCGGCGCTGGTCGTCCGGGGTGAGCTGCTCGCCGAGCAGTACCGCGCGACCGTCGCCGAGCATGGTGGGGTTACCGAACTGATGGCCGGCGTAGGCCTGGGCCAGCGGCTGGCCGCCGGGTATCGGCTGGTTGCCGCCCAGCACGGCGGCGCCGGCGTCGCTGTTCAGTGCTTCGGCGTCGAGCCCCAGTTGCGCCGCCAGCGCGCTGTTGAACAACAGCAGCTCCGGCGCCTGCACCGGCTGCGGGTCACAGAAGGCAAACAGGGTTTCGGGCAGGTGGGCGTAACCGGTGTCGAACCGGAAGCCGAACGGGTTGGCGGACATGCGGGTACTCATGCGGGTACTCCATAAGGTCGTCACTGCGGCCCCAAGGGTAACAGACTCCACCGGCCGGGCCGGACCTAAAGCCGCGCCGCCTGGCCGTACTGACGAACGCTTTCGATCTCCGCCAGCAGGGTCGCCACCAGATGCTCCAGGCGGTCGTCGTCGACATCGGTCTTGAGGCCTTCTTCCAGCTCCCGGGCGGCCCGCTCCAGGCGCGGCGTGCCGCAGTAGCGGCAGGCGCCGTGCAGCTTGTGCACGCGCTCCAGCAGCGCGTCCCGGTTGTTGCTCTCGGACAGGGCGTTAATTCCCGGCGCGTCCTGCTCCAGGCTCGCCAACAGCATGCTGAACATGTCCCGTGCCAGGTGCTCACGGCCGCCGGCGCGCTGCTTGCCGAGCGCCTCGTCCACCACCTGGTCGGTGGTGTCCGGCTCCGGCGCCGGCGGCGCTTCCTCGCTGGCCGGTTCGCACTCCGCGCCGTCGCTGCGGGTCCAGCGCTCCAGGGTGTGGCGCAACTGCCCTTCGGTGATCGGCTTGCTCAGGTAGTCGTCCATGCCCGCCGCCAGCAGTGAGCGCCGTTCGCTTTCCAGGGCATGGGCGGTGAGCGCGATAATCGGTGTGCGCAGCCCCTCGCCCTCGCGCTCGCGCATCTGCCGGGTGGTTTCCAGGCCATCCATGCCCGGCATCTGCACGTCCATGAACACCAGATCAAAGGTGCCCCGGGAAAACGCGGTGAGCGCTTCCTCGCCGCTGGCGCAGGGCACCACGTCGACGCCCATCTCTTCCAGGAACACCCGCGCCAGTTTCAGGTTGCCGGGGTGATCGTCCACCACCAGCACCCGGGCGTGCAGCACCGCGCCGCCGGACGCCGCGCCGGCGCACGCCGGCTCCGCCAGACCGCCCAGCTCCAGCAGCCCGTCGCGCAGCCGCCGGCGGGTCGGCGGCTTGCCCAGCACCCGGCAGTGCTCGGCGTGGCCGCTGAGCTGGCCGGACAGGGCGTCGGCGTGGGCGGTGAGCACGATCACCGGTTTGCCGGTGGTGTCCAGCAGGCGTTCCACCAGTGGCGTCAGTCGTGACGGGTCCGGCAGGGGCGCCGGCGCCGCCAGCAGGTAATAGTCGGTGCTCGCCAGGGTGCCGGTTTCCAGGTGGCCGTGCAGTTGCTCCAGGGCCTGCAGCTCGGTCACCGCCATGCGCCAGCCGCTGAGCATGTGGTACAGCGCCAGGCGGGCGTGTTCGTTGGCTTCCACCAGGGTCACGCTGAGGCCGTTGAGGGCGGCCGGGGCGGCCTCCGGCTCGCCGCCGCCGTCCCGTTCGGCGCGCACCGTGAACCAGAAGGTGGAGCCGCGCCCGGAGGTGCTGTCGATGCCGATTTCGCCGCCCATGCCTTCCACCAGCCGCTTGCAGATCGCCAGGCCCAGGCCGGTGCCGCCTTCGCGGCGGCGGGCGCTCTGGTCCACCTGGGTGAAGGCGTTGAACAGGTTTTTCTGCAGGTCCGGCGACAGGCCGTTGCCGGTGTCGGTGATGGTGATCTTGACCACCGCCTCGGCGCCGCGCTCTTCCTCAAGCATGGCGCGCACCACCACCGAACCGCGCTCGGTGAACTTGATCGCGTTGCTGACCAGGTTGGTGAGCACCTGGCGGAGGCGCAGCGGATCGCCCAGCAGGCCGGTGGGCACGTCGGAGTAAATGATCGCCGCCTGCTCCAGGCCTTTTTCCTGGGCCATCGGCGCCAGCATGGTCTGCACGTCCTCGATGATGTCGTGCAGATCCAGTGGAATATGTTCCAGCGACAGCTTGCCCGCCTCGATCTTGGAGAAGTCGAGAATGTCGTTAATGATCGACAGCAGGGATTCGGCGCTTTTGCGGATGGTGCCCAGATAATCCTGCTGGCGGGGCGACAGGGTGGAGCGCTCCAGCAGGCGGGTGAAGCCGATGATGCCGTTCAGCGGCGTGCGGATTTCGTGGCTCATATTGGCCAGGAATTCCGACTTGATCTGGCTGGCCTTGAGCGCCTCCTTGCGGGCCATGTCCAGCTCGATGTTCTGAATCTCGATGGTTTCCAGGGTCTCGCGAAGATCCTGGGTGGCCTGGTCCACGTTCTGTTGCAGCTCGGCCTGGGCCTCGTCCAGGGCCGCCACCATATTGCCGAGCGCGTCTTCCAGTTCCTTGAGCTCGCCCTGGGCGCCGGCCGGCGGCGGCGGGCTGAGGTCACCGTCGCGCACCCGGCGCACCGTGTCCACCAGCGTGTCCACCGGCTGCGTCAGCCGTTTCGCGAAGCGCACCGCCGGCACCACCGCCACCAGCACCAGCACCGCCACCACGGCGATCATCGTCAGCACCGCTTCCAGGATCTCGATGTACTGGCCCTGCCGGGAAAACTCCACCGTCAGCAGCCGGTTGCGCTGGCCGGGCAGGGCGCGCACCAGCTGCCAGCTGGAATCGGTGACCAGGCGGCGGTCGCCGCCTTCCAGGCTCTCCGCCTCCTGAACCGGGCGCAGCCGCGGGCCGGCGTGGGACTGCCAGCCGGACGGGTTGTCCAGCAACGAGGCGGCGCGCACGTCCGGCTCTTCCAGCAGGGCGCGCAGCAGCGGCTCATAGGCCGCTTGGTCGGCGTCGCCCAGCGCCGCCAGACGGGCCGCGTAGCTCTCGATGATCAGTTGCTGGCGGTGGGCGGTGTCGGCGCGCACCTCCAGCACCCGGTGGACCAGCGTGTAGCCGCCGATCACCAGCGCCGCCAGAAAGGCGGGCAGGGCGGTCATCATCAGAATGCGTGTGCGCAGGCTCGAATGGGCCATGGTTCCCCTGAACGTTGTTCTTGTGTCGCCATTATGCCGCAGTTGGCGGGCGGCGCATCCCGTCCTGTCACGGCCCGGGAGTTAAGCTACAATGCGCCCCATGACTTACAAGACCATTGAATCCACGGTGGGCCACACGCCACTGGTGCGCTTGCAGCGCCTGCCGGGGAACACGACCAACACCCTTCTGGTGAAGCTGGAAGGCAATAACCCGGCCGGGTCGGTCAAAGACCGGCCGGCGCTGAATATGATCATCAAGGCGGAACAGCGCGGCGAGATCAAGCCCGGCGATACCCTGATCGAAGCCACCAGTGGTAACACTGGCATCGCTCTGGCGATGGCGGCGGCCATGCGCGGCTACAAAATGAAGCTGATCATGCCCGCCAACCAGAGCCAGGAGCGCCGCGACGCCATGGCCGCCTACGGCGCCGAGCTGATCTCGGTGACCAAGGAAGAGGGCATGGAAGGCGCCCGCGACCTGGCCCAGGCGATGCAGGCGCGCGGCGAGGGCCGGGTGCTGGATCAGTTCGCCAACCCGGACAATCCGCTCGCCCATTACGAAAGCACCGGCCCGGAAATCTGGCAGGAAACCGGCGGCAAGATCACCCACTTTGTCAGTTCCATGGGCACCACCGGCACCATCATGGGCTGCAGCCAGTTCTTCAAGGAGAAGAACCCGGAGATCCAGATTGTCGGCCTGCAGCCCACCGACGGCGCCTCGATCCCCGGCATCCGCCGCTGGCCCGAGGCCTACCTGCCGAGCATCTTCGACGCCGCCCGCGTCGACCGGGTGGTGGACATGGGCCAGGACCTGGCGGAGCGCACCATGCGCCGGCTGGCCCGCGAGGAAGGCATCTTCTGCGGGGTGTCCTCCGGCGGCGCCGTGGCGGCCGCCCTGCAGCTGTCCGAGGAGCTGGAAAACGCCGTGATCGTGGCCATCGTCTGCGACCGGGGTGACCGTTACCTGTCCACTGGCGTGTTCAATGCGGAGGCCGGCCAATGAACGTGCTGGTGTTTGATATTGAGACGGTGCCCGACCTGGAAGGCGGCAGCCGCATTTACGATCTTGAGGGGCTCAGCGACAAGGACACCGCCAGCGCGCTGTTCAATCTACGCCGCCAGGAAAACGGCTCCGAGTTTCTGCGTCTGCACCTGCACCGGGTGGTGGCGATCTCCGTGGTGCTGCGTTCCGCCCAGGGGGTCAAGGTGTGGTCCCTGGGGGACGAGGACAGCACCGAGAAGGAGCTGATCGAGCGTTTCTACGACGGCATCGACCGCTTTACCCCGCAGATCGTCAGCTGGAACGGCGGCGGCTTCGACCTGCCGGTGCTCAACTACCGCGCCCTCAAGCACGGCGTGGTGGCGCGCCGGTTCTGGGAAACCGGCAATGAAGACACCAGCTTCCGCTTCAACAACTACCTGAGCCGCTTCCACCAGCGCCACCTGGACCTGATGGAGCAGCTCGCCATGTTCAACGGCCGCGCCAACGCGCCGCTGGACCAGATCGCCACCCTGCTGGGTTTTCCCGGCAAGATGGGCATGAGCGGCGCCAAGGTGTTCGACACCTTCCAGGCCGGCGACCTCAAGGCGATCCGCGATTACTGCGAAACCGACGTGCTCAACACCTGGCTGGTGTTCCTGCGCTTCCAAATGCTGCGCGGCGAACTCGACGCCACCGGCTACCAGGCCGAGCTGGACCTGCTGCGGGACTACCTGAAAGCCGAAGGGCATCCGCACTTCCAGGCGTTTCTGCAAGCCTGGGAGGGCAGTTGACAGTTGATAGTTGACAGTTGACAGCGTAAAACCCGCGCTCGGACTTTCGGCGCGGCTCCTCACGGTTCTGTCTCTGCAAACCCCTATCGCGTAGCTATCAACTGTTCACTATTAACTCTTAACTGAATTTTGATTTATGGCTCGACGTCGCAAGAAGCAGCTGCCGGAAACCCCGGTGGCCGCCACCATCGAGAGTCTCAGTCACGATGGCCGGGGCATTGCCCGCCTGAACGGCAAGACCACCTTTATCGACAACGCCCTGCCCGGCGAGCAGGTGTTCTTCCAGTACACCTTCATGCGCCGCAAGTTCGACGAGGGCCGCGCGGTGGACATCCTCGAGCCGTCCCCGGACCGGGTCACGCCGCCCTGCGCGCACAGCCTGATCTGCGGCGGCTGCAGCCTGCAGCACCTGGACCCGGCGGTACAGATTCAGCGCAAGCAGGCGGTGCTCGCCGAGCAGCTTGAGCACTTTGGCGGCCTGCGCCCGGAGCGCTGGCTGGAGCCGCTTACCGGGCCGGTCACCGGCTACCGGGGCAAGGCGCGGCTGGGCGTGAAGTACGTGGACGCCAAGGGGGACACCCTGGTCGGCTTCCGCGAGAAACGGAACAGCCTGATCGCCGACCTGGCGCAGTGCGAGGTGCTGATTCCCGAGGTGGGGCACCGCTTCCGCGACCTGCGCGCGCTGATCAACGGGCTCGATGGCCGGCGGCGCCTGCCGCAGATCGAGGTGGCCCGGGGTGACGACGCCGTGGCGCTGGTGTTCCGCCATCTGGACCCGCTGTCCCAGGCCGACCAGGACGCGCTGGTGGCGTTCTGCCGCGAGCACGGCCTGCAGTGCTATCTGCAGCCGGGCAACGAGAGCACGGTGCACCGGGTGTGGCCGGAAGAGGGCGAGGAACGGCTCTACTACCGCCATCCGGAAGCGGACGTGGAAATGGCCTTCCACCCGTCGGACTTCACCCAGGTCAACGCGGAGATCAACCGCCGCATGGTGCCCTTGGCATTGGAATTGCTGGAGGTGCAGGCGCACCACCAGGTGCTGGACCTGTTCTGCGGCCTGGGCAACTTCACCATCCCCGCCGCGCGTCGCGCCGCCGGGGTGGTGGGCGTGGAGGCCAGCGACGCCATGGTGCGGCGCGGCTACGAGAACGCCCGGCGCAACGGCCTGGAGAATCTGGCCTTCCACGCCTGGGATCTGGACAGCGAGCCCAAGGGCCAGCCCTGGGCGCGGCAGCGCTACGAGCGGGTGCTGCTGGACCCGCCGCGCAGCGGCGCCTTGGAAATGGTGCGCATGATGCCCCAATTTGGTGCGGAGAAACTGGTGTACGTTTCCTGCAACCCGGCCACCCTGGCCCGCGATGCTGGGGAACTGGTGGCCCGGGGTTACCGTCTTAGTGGCGCCGGGGTGATGGATATGTTCCCGCACACCGCGCACGTGGAATCGATTGCCGTGTTTGATCGTCGTTAAAGAGCGACCGTCGTTAGAGGATAGCCAATGGTAACCGTACGCCGGCAACAGCCCGCCGAAGTGGATGCGCGGGACTGGAACGCATGGCTGGAACAACTTAATGCCCGGGTGCCGGTGCGCGACCCGGCGCTTCTGGAGCGTGCCTGCCAGGTGGCCGAGCGCTGTGAGCGGGCCGGCGAAGCCGCCGGTCGCCTGTGGCCCTACGGAAAGGGCTGCCTGACCATTGGCCTGGAAATGGCCGATGTGCTCGCCGACCTGGGGGCCGACGCGGAAGCGCTGCCGGCGGCGGTGCTGTACCGGGCGGTGCGCGAAGGGCAACTGACCCTGGCGGACGTCAACAAGGATTTCGGCGAGCCGGTGGCGCGCCTGATCGAGGGCGTGCTGCGCATGGCCGCCATCGGCACCAGCCTCAACCCCACCCGCAAGGCGGTGCTCGGCCAGCAGGACGGCCAGCTCGATAACGTCCGCAAGATGCTGCTGGCGATGGTCGACGACGTGCGCGTGGCGCTGGTCAAGCTGGCCGAGCGAACCGTGATTATCCGCGCGGTGAAGGAATCCGACCCCGAGCGCCAGCAGAAAGTGGCCCGCGAGATTTTCGACATCTACGCGCCGTTGGCCCACCGCTTGGGCGTGGGGCAGTTGAAATGGGAGCTGGAGGACCTGTCGTTCCGCTACCTGCAGCCTGGCGCCTATAAAAAGATCGCCAAGCTGCTGGACGAAAAACGCCTGGACCGGGAAGGCTACATCGACGAGGTGATCGACAGCCTGCGCGGCCATCTTGACCGCAACGGCATCAAGGGCACCCAGGTGTACGGCCGCGCCAAGCACATCTACAGCATCTGGCGGAAGATGCAGAAAAAGCATCTCGATTTCGGCGAGGTCTATGACGTGCGCGCGGTGCGCGTGCTGGTGCGCGAAGTGCGCGACTGCTACGCCGCCCTGGGCATCGTCCACTCGCTGTGGAAACACGTGCCCAAGGAATTCGACGACTACATCGCCAGCCCCAAGGACAACGGCTACCAGAGCCTGCACACCGCCGTGGTCGGCCCGGAGCGCAAGATGCTCGAGGTGCAGATCCGCACCTTCGACATGCACGAAGAGGCGGAGCTCGGCGTGTGCGCCCACTGGCGCTACAAGGAAGGCAGCAAGGCCGGCCGCAAGAGCCGCTCCTACGAGCAGCGCATCGCCTGGCTGCGCCAGGTGCTGGAGTGGCACGACGAGCTGGGCGACAACGCCGACACCATGATCGACGAGCTCAAGCACGGTCTGGTCAGCGACCGGGTTTATGTGTTCACGCCGGACGGCCATGTGGTGGATCTGGAAGCGGGCGCCACGCCGGTGGATTTCGCCTACCACATCCACACCGAGGTGGGGCACCGCTGCCGGGGCGCCAAGGTGAACGGCCACATCGTGCCGCTCAACTACAACCTCAACACCGGCGAGCAGGTGGAGATTCTCACCGCCAAGGAAGGCGGCCCCAGCCGCGACTGGATGACGCCGTCGCTGGGCTATGTGGCCACGTCCTCGGCGCGGGCGCGCATTCAGCAGTGGTTCAAGCGCCAGGACCGGGACGTGCACATTGCCCAGGGCCGCGCCATTCTGGAGCGGGAAACCTCCCGCCTGGCCCTGGACCGCATTGATCTGGACGCCCTGGCGCCGCAAATGAACCTGAAGACCGGCGACGACCTGCTCGCCGCCCTGGGCGCCGGCGATCTGCGCCCCGGCCATGTGGTCAACCAGGCCCAGTCCCTGCTCGGCGACGACCCGCAGCAGGAGCTGGCGTTCGTGCCGGCGCGCTCCAAGGCGTCGGAAAGCGGCGACGTGACCATCCAGGGGGTGGGCAACCTGCTCACCCACATGGCCGCCTGCTGCCGGCCGGTGCCCGGCGACCAGGTGATGGGCTTCATCACCCAGGGGCGCGGCGTCACCGTGCACCGCGCCGACTGCCACAATCTTCTGGCGATGCAGGGCGAAGAGCCCAACCGGGTCATCGAAGTGAGCTGGGGGGAAGCGGACCGCATCTTCTACCCGGTGGATATTTTTCTGCGCGCCTGGGACCGGCAGGGTCTGCTGCGCGACGTGATCGCCGTGCTCGCCAACGAGAAGGTCAACGTCACCGCCGTGCACACCGAATCGCACACCGAGGACAACACGGCCACCATGCTGCTGACCCTGGAAATCGCCTCCCTGGGCGGTCTCGGCAAGGTGCTGGCGAAAATGGACCAGCTCAAGGGCGTTCTCGAAGTCCGGCGCTATAAAAAATAAAGGAGCCTGCCGATGACCGTTAAGCTGCCTTCCGCCGAAGCCGCTATCGCCGAGTTGCTGTCGATCATGGCGCGGCTGCGCGACCCGGACGGCGGCTGCCCCTGGGACCTGAAACAGGACTTCGACAGCATCGTGCCCTACACCGTGGAAGAGGCCTTCGAAGTGGCGGAAGCGGTGGCGCGGCGGGATTACCCTGAGCTCAAGGAAGAGCTCGGCGACCTGCTGCTGCAGGTGGTGTTCCATTCGCAGATGGCCCGCGAGCAGGGGTTGTTTGATTTCAGCGAAGTGGTGGCGGTGCTCAACGACAAAATGGTGCGCCGCCACCCGCACGTGTTCGGGAACCGGACCGCCGAGGACGAGCAGGCGGTGAAAGTAAACTGGGAGGCGATCAAAGCCGAGGAGCGCGCCCGCAAGGGCCGTGAGTACGACAGCGCCCTGGACGGTGTGCCGGAGGGGCTGCCGGCCCTGCAGCGCGCTCACAAGCTGCAGAAGAAAGCCTCCAAGGTGGGCTTCGACTGGCGCGCCACGGCGCCGGTGCGCGCCCATGTGGACAGCGAACTTGAGGAACTGGATCAGGCGATGGCGTCCGGCGACCGCGACGCCATCGAGGACGAATTCGGCGACGTGCTGTTCACCCTGGTCAACCTGGCCCGGCACCTGAAGCTGGACCCGGACCTGGCCCTGCGCCGCGCCTCGAACAAGTTCGAGGGCCGTTTCCGCCAGGTTGAACAACTGGCCGGCGCGCCGCTGTCCGATTTCGACGACGACCACCTCGACGCCCTCTGGCGTCAGGCCAAACGCCAATCCGATTAGTGCCGGGCCGCTAACCCGACCTTCCTACCCCGACCGGCCACCGCCTCAGCCGGGGGTTCTAGCTCGGTAAAATCCGAGAAAGTTCCGGGTGAAATAAAAAGGGGTATACGGATTTAATGGTTGATGGGGCACCTTCACCCCATCAATCTGATACCACCCTCAGATGGTTGATAGATCGACTCCGTAGTTGAG
>LWDU01037700.1_pt1 | contig 41654 bp, 36 predicted proteins | sample 727161 | NCBI WGS metagenome assembly LWDU01 (sample SAMN04566230, study PRJNA314399) | hydrothermal vent metagenome | isolation source: deep sea hydrothermal plume seawater | place: Mexico: Gulf of California, Guaymas Basin | collected 2004-07-11
ACGCTCACCGGGAATCACGGGGCCCCTTCCGCCAGCACCTCCAGGACACCGAGGCGGTACCGGTCGACTGCCTCGGCGTCTCGGACCGTGCGGAACACGGATGGGAACGAGAGCGCGTAGCCGCGGGCGACGCGAGAGGCCTCTTGAGGGTTCGGCAAACGGCTGCACGAACGGACAACCGATCTCCCGGCAGACGACGTGATTGCTTAAATGCATAGGGTTGCCAAAGTGGGCAATGGACCCCTATTTGAACAACCCGACGATGCCCGGCACGTCGTTCAGCGGCAAGAGATGAGCCGTCGGCGCCAGCACGGTGGCTAGAACCCGGCGCCCCTCTCGGGACGAATCCTGCGCGGAGAGCCATGGCAAACAGGAAGAGACGGAGGTCAGAAACTCTATGCAGCCGGTGTCATCCGAGCGGCAGGGGCCCCAGACACCCTGTTCGAGGGAGGAGGGAGTCGGCAGCTTGTATAAAATCCGGAGCGCCCCTATAATACATCCGCGCGCCCGGACGATATATCAACGAACCCTCTGGTGGTCCCATGAGCCTCGCCTTGACTCCGAACGAAGCCGCCTTCACGGTGGGCCGCGACGTGGACGCGGTCCAGCGCGCCGTGGACAGCGGCGTCGTGGAGAAGCGGACGCGGACCATCCGTGGACGCGAGCGCCGGGTGTTCGGCCGGTCGGAGCTCCGCTTCTTCAAGGTGGTCGCAGGCGTCGAGGACGACCTGACCAAGAAGGGCCGCCGCAAGCTCTACGAGGCGATCCTCCACCCGAGGGGGCAGAAAGTCTCGGTAGGCCCCTTCGAGGTCGACATCGCCGACGTCGACCGCCAGATCGAGGACCGGCTAGCGGACCTGCAACGGATCCGCGGGGTCGCGGCGACGGGCCCGGAGGGCACGGTGGTCCTCCGTGGTACATCGATCCCCGTTCACGTCGTCGCGGCGCTCGCCGAGGCGGGCGGCCTCGAGGCCGCTGAACGGGCGGCCGTCCAGTACGCCACCGTATACCCGAAGAAGGGGCGCCCGTACCCCAAGAAGAGCTTGAAGGAGATGCTGGGCGAGTTGGCGCTGCCGGACGACGTGTTCGGCGAATCTGACGACGAAGACGGGCCTCGCGTGGTGCACTTGTAGCCTCGTCGGGGTCCCCTGTGGCGGGTGAGCCCTCCGGTGCGTCATACTAGAGGCACACGCTCACGACCCCACCTGTGCTCTACCTCCTCGATACCAACGTCGTCTCCGAGATCCAGAAGGGGACGGCGTGCAACCGGAACGTTCGTGCGTGGCTGGACACGGTCGACGACGACGCGCTCCGGCTGAGCGTCATGACGATCCTTGAGGCTCGCAAGGGGGTGGCGAAGCGTGCGAGGCAGGACCCAAACGCGGCGGAGATCTACGCGCGGAGGCTAGAGGCCATCGTGGAAGCGTACGGACACCGGATCATTGAGATCGACCGGCTGGTGGCTGACGAGTGGGGGAGGATGCTTGGCGAAAAGGAGAAGCACCGGGACGACATGGCGTTCGCGGCGACCGCGAGAATCCATGGACTCGTGGTCGTGACACGGAACGTGAAGCACTTCCGGGGGCGCGGCGTGCGCGTGCTGGACCCGTTCAAGAAGTCGCCCGCAGTCGCCACCGTGTAGCTCGGCGCTTGGGGTGACGGAGGGTAGGGCGGGGTGCATACGAGCGTCTTATTCCCTATACGCTTCCGCCGTGCCCTGCTCCATCGTTGCGGCGAACAACCCGACCCGCCTGTCTTCGGGCGTGGCGACGGCGCGCTTCGCCGCGTCGGTCGCTGCCCGCTTCGTCGGGAACGGGCCGAGCACGTCGTCACGGTCGGCGAAGGGCTTCGAGACGGACCCGCGCTTGATGCCGAACCGCTTGCCTCTGGGCTTGCCAGGCCCAGCGGTGATTGCCCACCACGAGTGGCGGTCGCCGACCCGCTCGACGGGTGCCGTGGGGAGCACGAGCGGCCCACCGCTGAGAAGGCGCCGGGCGCCCTCCTTCGCGCTCTCGAAGGCGACGAGGTCTCGAGCGAGGCGGCGCGTCGTGCCCTTGGGGTCTCGTCCGGCGGCCTGGTCGGCGAGGTCTTTGGCGAGGCGGGCGGCGCCGGTCGTGAGCCCGCCGATGGCACGACCGTAGTCGCTCGGGGGCTGCTCTCCCTCGGCTCCTCTCGTCGTCGCGCGCACGTCGCGGCCGTGGAGCCCCCAGGAGGCGAGGCGGCCGACAAGCTGGTGCACGAGGTCGAGCACGTCGGGGACGACGCGGGGCTCGGCCTCGGTGAGCGCTTCCCACAGCCCCCGGGAGCGGCGGAAGGTGCCCTCGACGTGGCGGCGGAGGTCGGCGGCCGTGTAGGGCTCGGGATCGACTGGGCTCCGCTTCTCGGGGTCGGCGGGCGTCTGGCGCTCGGCGCGCTCCACCAGCCCGGCCAGGAACGTGAGGTCGTACGGTCGGCCCGTCTGCTCGCCCCTGGCGATCGCCAGCCGGGCGACGCGGGCGCAGTCGGGGCGGACGGCCTCGAAGCGGATCAGGAGCGCGTGGTAGCGCTCAGGAAGCGCGTCGAGGGGGATATCGGTGAGTGTCCTCATGGCCGTGCGACCGGGCTCAGTACTCGGAGGGCAGGAGGACCGTCGTCGCCGAGCGGTCGGCCTCGGTGATGATCCAGAGCCGGCCGCCCGGGGCCCTCCCTCCCGAGGAGGGGAGGTCGTAGGCCGAGAGGACGCGGGTCCCATTCTGGAGGGCCAGATCGTTGGTCCGGGCGTCGTGGTCGGAGACCGTGCCCCAGTCGCCCGACCGATGACGATGGAGGAGTCCGACGACGTCGAGCCCGTGGTCGCGCACGACCTCGAGGGCGCCGGGCGTGGCGACGACGTGGCCGAGCGGGAGGCGGATGGAGCGGGTTCGGGAGCCTCGGGTCTGGGCGGCAGGCGCGTGCATGGCAGCGGAGATCTGAGATCGGGGTCCCCCGGCGTGGGGGCGTTCGCCCCTCGACGCCCCCGAGGCGGGGGACCTCCGCCCTAGAGGAGACCCCGTTCAGCGAGGCTGGTGTGCCCGTGGTCGGTCAGGATGAGGTGGTCGTGGACGGGGATGCCCATGACCTTGCCCGCCTCGACGAGTTGGCGCGTGACGGCCACGTCCTCCCGGCTCGGCTCCGGGTTGCCCGACGGGTGGTTGTGTGCGAGCAGCACGGCCGCCGCGTTCGCCAGCACGGCCGCCTTGAACACCTGCCTCGGCTCGACGATCGACGCCGCGAGCCCGCCGACGGAGGCCACGTGGAGCCCGGTCAGCGTATTGGCTGTGTCGAGGAAGACGACCACGAACTCCTCACGGTCGCGGTCCGAGAAGTACTCGGCGAGCACGGCCGCGTCAGCGGGCGAGCGGACCTGATCCCGCGTCGGGAACGTGAACGTCCGCTCCCGGACGAGCCGGGTGGTGTAGAGTGGGACGCCGGAGAACAGGGCGTCCCGGTAGGCCCCGTGGAGCTCGGGCTGGCGGCGCGCATTCACAGGCTCACAGACGACGGATTGAGGGTCCGCTTCCGAGGTCTGGGCGACCGAGCCGTAGAGCACGGTCCGTCGGGCGAACCACGGCGCGTCGGTCTCCAGGCGGCGGAGCCGACCGCGCACGACGAGGCGCCGGGCGTGGTACCGCTCGCGGCGGTCGAGCGACGGCTGGGGGACGACGGGCTCGCCGCCGACCCGGTGGCCGCTCTCGGGCATCCGGGCCTCGATGTCTCGGAGCACACGGAGGTTCAGGGCCGTGGGCCGGCCTGGCCGCGTGGGGCGGGGGACTCTGGAGTCAGGGCGTGCCATCGGTCGCGTCGCATCGCTCCTCACGGGCTCACGTCGGCCGTGGTGGGAGCGCCCCCGCCGGCCGACGCGCGCAGAGCGGGCGGCGGGGGCGCCTCTCCCCTGCTGTGCCCTCTCACCCGTTGCTGCACGAGAGAAGCCCGGCGACCGGGGAGGCCGACGGGCTGGAGGGCTTGCGCTTCGGGCTACTCGTCGCGCCAGTCGGTCTCGCTTGCGGACATCCCTTCCGCATAGGCGTCGGTGCCATAGAGGAGGGCTCCGTAGCCGGCGCCCGGCGCGACGGTGTCTCGGTAGCTCGCCCGGTACGCGTACGGGCTCACGTCTGCGACCGCGTGGGCCTCCGCCCAAGCCTTCCGGTCGTCGGCCCAGTCGAGCCACGCCGCCGCGGCCTCGTGCGCCCGGCTGATCGCGACGTGGGCCACGTCACCGGCGCCACCGGTGACGTGGTACCGAAGGACGGTGCCCGTGCCGTAGGCGTCCGTCTCCAGCCGGATCAGGGGGGCCACCCAGAGGGCGTCCTCCGGCGGGAGCTTGCCCAGCAGGTGCTTCTCGGTGTGCGTGCCCGTCCGGTCGGCCACTTCGAGGAAGAGGTGGACCTCGTCGGCCGTCGGGTCATCGGGATCGACCTGGGCGACTCGGGCGACGAGTTCCGGGTACGTGTCTCCGGCCTCCGCACGCTTCGAGAGCCGTGCGAGCCCGGCTGCGGTGCAGTCCTGGAGTCGCGACAGGAAGACCACCGAGCGGCTCCGGAGCCGGAAGCTCTCGCGCAGGGCGTCCTCCTTGGCGAGATGCGGGTTGAACTGGGGGCACGACGCGCGCCGGAGCCAGCAGGCGAACCGGTACCAGGTGCGGGCCTGAGCGTAGTGCGGACGGGAGTACGTGCGGGGCATAACAGGGCCTCTCGAGAGGAATCGTGACGACCGCCGTGCCCGGGGACCCGAGCGGTCCCCGCCAGCCAGCGGCCATCCCCCTGGCAGGCGTAAGGCCGGACAGGGCGGAGGCCCGGAGGGACTGCCGCCCGATTCGAGTCCAGGTGGAGCGCCCCCGCGCGGAGGGACCGTCGGGCAAATCGGTCCTCCGATTTGCTCGTCGCAGCGCGAGCACGGGGCCGAACGACCTTGACGCTGTCCGGCCGTCGCCTAGACTGCAAGAACCCGCTGCCATCACCCCGCCCCCTCCTGCCGGGGCGCGCCGAGCGGACCGGCAGGGAGACTCGCCGGTGCCCGAGCGGATGTCCGATCCGCTCGGGCCGCCGTCCGCAGACGACCCGCAGAACTGCCCCAGATCTGGGAGCAGCACCGCGGGTCTCGCCTCATCAGGCGGCCTGGCCCCGATCCGACTCGCCCGTCTTCTCCTGGGCTCGCGCGACCCAGGCACGGACCTCCGTCGCGCGGAGCACGCCGCCCGCCTCGGGCACGCGCGCGATCACCTCGGCCTTGAACCGCTGGTAGAGACTGCGGGCGGACTCGCCGTCCGCGAGGGCCGAGAGCACGCTGAGCGCGAGGTCGGCGGGACCGGAGCCGAGGTAGCCCCACTCGATGCCCGTCGGCGAGTGCCTCGCGACGTGGGGGACCGAGGCGTGGGCCTCCCCCTCCAGCGTCCGCCAGAGGACGACGTCGTCCGCGTCGCCAGTCAGCGCCTCTCGCTCAGGGAGGATCCGGACAGGGAGTGGGTCTGGAGAGGGGCGCGTCTCGCCAGGGACCACGAGGCGGAGGTGGTCGGGCGCGCCAGAGGCCGGCGGTGCCCCGTCCCCGCCGCTGGCGTCCGCCAGGCGGGTGAGGGCCGCGCCGACGTGGCCAAAGACGACGTTGCACCCGAGGCGGTAGCGTCCCTCTCCCCTGCCCGTCACGCGGGACAGGTAGAGCGCCAGCCCGAACGGGACGAGGGGCCGGACCCAGCCGAGGTGCTTGGGCTGGACGCGGCCGAGCACGCGGCCGCGGTGAGACGCGACGAGGTGGTCGCCCCGGGCGTCGAGGTCGAGGGCGAGCCAGGTCGCGGCCGGAGGCTCGGAGAGCGAGCGCAGAAGCGGCTGATGGCGAGACGTGCCGACGAGCTTGGAGGGGACAGCGAACGACGAGGCGCCGTGGAGGACGCTGAAGGCACAGGCGTCCAGGGCCTTCGCGTCGAGCGTGGGCGGGAGCATCCGTGTGTGGTCGCCTGCGAACGCGCGCCAGAGGCCCGCCTCGCGGGCGATGCGGCGCGCGTGGAGGTCGGAGGAGGGGATGCGCGTTCCGGCGGGCGTGGTGAGGTCGCCAGAGGCACGAGAGGGCTGTCGAGCGAGAGCGGACTGGGTCATGGGGATCGGGGCCTCCCCCGGTCTGGTGAAGGCGCCGGAGGCGGAGCCTCTGGCGCTGTGAGGCGCGTGCGCCCGGAGGGCGCTCGCACGGGATGGCCCGGCCGACTCTCGGTGGTCAGGCCTGGAATCGCGGCCTCGCGGGCAGGCGGTAGCGCCGGGCTAGGCCGCGCGGGCGCGTGGCGGGCGGAGGACCTCGGAGAGTGGGGCGTCGCCGTCGAGGGCGGCCACGGCTCTCGCGTGCGCCTCGGGGTCGGCGACCTCGGACGGGAGGCCCGCTCCGGCGTCGTCGTAGCCCGCGAGGTAGGCCTCCAGGTCGAGCCCGTACTGGCGCTCGAACCACCGCGCGTAGGCCCAGGCGCTCGCGTGGTGCGTCCGCCACGTGAGCTCGGCGAACCGGAGCGGGGTCATGCGGTAGCGGAGGCACGTCGCCTCGGCGTCCCACGTGGCCCGCTGACCCGTGGGGTAGATCCACTCGGTCATCGGGCGCTCGCAGTAGCCGTCGGCGAGGCAGGCCTCATAGCCCGCCTGATAGGACGCCTCCCAGTGGGCGTCGACGTCGGGCTCAGGCTGGCACCGGCAGAGGAGTCGGTTGCAGCCGTGGCAGAAGTCGCCGGGGCCGGGCAGGGATCTCGACATAGGTCTCGAAGCAGAGGTCGTGTCGAGCGACCTCCGGCCGGGTGCCGGGGCCGCTCCTCACCCGAGGAGAGCGGCCCTCAGGCGGCCCGCCGCAGCGCGCTCCTCCCGTCTCCCCCACGGATCTCGACCACGGGCCGGTGCTCCGTCACCGCCCGCAGGACGTGCGCCGCACGCTCGCCCGTCGGGACGAAGAACCGGGTCCGGAAGGCGTGGACCTCGGCGAAGACCCCGTCGGCCTCCAGCTCGCGCATGGCGGCGTAGTCCGGCCCCACCAGCTCGATCCGGGGCTCGTTCGCCACGCGTCGGCGGCGGAGGTGCCAGCCGTTGGCGAGGTCGGCCTCGGCGCCTGCCATCAGGCGCTCCGCCAGCACCTCGGGGGTGATCTCGACCGGGTCGCCAGAGGCCCCGAGAGCCTTGAGCGTCGCGCTCAGGTGCTCTGGCATCACGGCCCGCCCGATCATGCGCTCGCCGGCTGGGCCGAGTGGCCCGGCCACGTCCGTCTGGGCGCGGTAGATCCTCGGGTGCCCCGCGATCCGGTCCCAGATGGGGAGGATGGTTCCAGTCACGAGGTGGACGGGCTCGGTATAGAAGTCCGGTGCGGCGTCGACGCCAGCGGCCCAGAGCGCCCGGGCCTCGTCGGTCGGGATGGGCCGGTGGCCCCCCTCCTCCCCTGCTCGGTGGATCTCAGTCTCGTCCATGAGCCGGTTCGACCGCACGCCGACGCGGCGGAGCCTGCCGACGACGCGGCCGGTCTCGGTGGTCCGGCTCCCGGCCCGGAAGAGTGCGTAGGGGTGGCCGCTCCGGCGGTTGACGACGAACCCAGCCCAGGTTCCGAGCGCTTGGGCGTCCTTGGCCCACCGCCAGATCTCCGCCCAATCCACGATCTCGGTCCGCCGGGTGAGCTCCAGCGTCACGACCTGCGTCGTCGCGCCCGAACGAGGATGGGTGTAGACCAGCCGCTCGTCGGTCTTGACGGTGCGCTCGGCCCGGATCGTCTCGACGCCCAGGTCGAGCGTCCCCGCCTCCAGGGCCGCCTCGGTAGCCACTTCGAGGTAGCTGTACCACGAGTCGAACACGGCGTCCATCGCGCCGGTCTGGAGCGAGAGCAGCCGGTTCAAGAACTTCGGCACGTCGGGGACCGCGCCCACGTTGAGCTGGCCGTCGGCATCGAGCACTTTGATGCCCATCTGCTCCTCGACGAGCGCGGGCGTGACGCCAGAGGCGACCGCCCGGCCCTCGCCCCGGTAGAGGTCCACGAACCAGTTGTGCAGGCTGGCACGGGAGAGCGGGGTCTCCAGGTTGAACTCGGACGAGAGCAGGCCCTGGCTCGCCGTCTGACGCTGGCCCTTCGTGAGCGCACCGAGCTGGTCGAGCCGCCGCGCGATCGTGGAGAGGAAGCGGCGCTGGGCTTTCAGGTTGGTCGTGACCAGCACGAGTTCCGGCGGGCACGCCTGGTTGGCCCGGTGGACCCGGCCCATGCCCTGCACGCACCGCGCACTCGACCAACCGGGCTCGACGCAGTAGAGGACGCGCCGCTCTTGGTTGTTGGCCGCGAGGTCGGCGTGGTAGCTCCGGCCGGTGCCCCCGGCCTGGCTGAAGACGAGGACGCGGCGCTTGCCCGCCATGAACTCGTCGGCCTCGGCGTTGCACGTCCTCCGGGTTCTGCGCTCTTCCACCACCTGTTCCACGCCATCGACGGTCTTGGTGACGAAGCGCCGCCCGCGGCCTGTCACTTCGGCCACGGCCTCGGGTCCGAAGTGGGCCACGACTTGGTCGAGCACGCCGTGGGGCACGCTCACGGCTCCGACCTCCAGCATCAGCCGGTTTCTGGCGGCCACGGCCTCTGGCGACTGGACGAAGTCGCCGGCCGCACTCCGTACGGGACGGGACCGGACGCGGCCCTCGTCGTCGAGGTACTCCTCGTAGAGCGTGGTCGGGAAGCTGGCCTCGACGAACTGCAGGAGCTGGTCGCGCGGCGTGACGTCGAGATCCCGGAGGTCATCGCCGTTCTTGACGGCCTTGGCGTAGGCCCGCTCGGTTGCCGCCTCCATCGTGGACACGAGTTGGACCACGCAGCTCTGTCCGTCTCCGAGCTGGCGCTCCATGTCGCGAATCAGGCTCGGGGCCGACATGGCCACGAGGACATGCAGGAAGAAGCGCTGGTGGGCGCCCCAGAACTGGCTGTAGGCCGCCGCTCTGGCCCGGCCGCACTTGTCGGCCTTGGTGACCTCGAGCGCGCTCTGGATGTTGCGGAGCACGACCTGCCACGCCTGGGCGCAGCGGTCGTAGGTCTGGGCCTGGTGCGGCTCCAGGTCGTGGACGAGCGTGCGGTAGTCGACGCCGTCGTAGGAGACGGAGCGCGCGAGGTACAGCCCCATCGACTTGAGGTCCTTCGCCACCAACTCCATCGCGGCGATGCCGCCGGCCGACACCTTCTCGACGAACGCCTCGACGGTCGGGAACGGGGTGCCCCGGCCCCAGAGGCCGAGGCGGGCGGCGTAGGCGAGGTTGGCGACCTCGGTGGCGCCCGTCGCGCTGGCGTAGACGACGCGGGCGTTTGGGAGCCGCTCTTGCAGCTCCACGCCGACGAGGGCTCGCTGGGACGCTTTTTTGACTCCTCGGCCTCCCTGGGTGTCCAAGGCAGACGCCATCCCATGCGCCTCATCGAAGATGATGACGCCCTCGAACTCGGTCTCATCACCGCTGCCCGCCAGCCAAGCGACGACCTGCTCGAGCCGGTCGATGCCGGACTCGCGGCCGTCGCGTTCGCGGGGCTTGCCCTTGAGCGTGTCGTAGCTCGCGAAGCAGATGCCCTCGGCGTGCTGGATCGGTCCCTTGCACGCACCCAGGTCGAAGACGAAGTCCGCCGGGCCGCCGAGCGCGGTCCAGTCGCGGACGGCGTCGCGCATGAGGTTGCGGTTCTCGGACACCCAGAGGGCGCGGCGACGGCCCTGGAGCACGTTGTCGAGAAGGATCCCGGCGCTCGAACGTCCTTTCCCAACGCCTGTGGCGTCTCCGATGAAGAAGCCCTGGCGCGAGCCAATAGCCTCGCACTCGCCGGGCAGGTGCTCCGCGTGCGCGGCGCCCGCACGACAGATGGTTTCGAGTTGGGCGTCCGAGAGGTGCCCGCCATCCACGAGGTGACGCGGGAGTACAGGGCGGTAGTCGCACGCTGGGGCAGTGGCCGCCGCCATCGCCGCTGACTCGACGAGGCGCGTCGGGTGCGGGCACGCGCCGGGTACGCGGACGCTCGGGTGGAAGGCGTCGAACACGGCCGCCGTGAGCACGCCAGAGGACGCGGTCGCGTCGGCGGCCTCGACCGCCAGAGGCCGGGCATCCTCGAAGGGCCAAGTCGCTCGGGCGTTCGGCTGGGGGCTCGGGTTCGCCAGAGGCCTCTGGCGAGGAGGGGCCGGACCGAGAACGGCGTCGCGGGGCGCGAGGAGGGCGAAGAGGTCGAGTTGCTCGACGGGGGATGCTGCCGCGCGTGTTGCGACGTGAGAGGCTGGAGGGGCCACGGGACTTCGGGCTGGCACGAGGTGCGGAGCCTCTGACCCGGACACCGGTGGGCTCCGGCCCGCCGCGTTGACGGGCTCGCCCATCGGCCCGGCATCGCGGGGGCCGGGGTCGCTACCCAACTCCCATCCGATCGTGCTCCCCCCTTCTTCGATCAGCCCACATCGCCTTTCCGCTCCGCCCTTGCGGCGGTGGCTTCCGCCACGGCGCCATGCCCCTGGCCCCGTCCGGGCGTCGCCAGCAGGGGCGACGGGAGGTCGGTCCGACGAGGGGCGACTCGCCGGCGGAGCCAGAGGGTGGGCCGCTCGACGGCGAGGTAGAACGCGCTCCCGACGAGGCCGACGAGGGCGAGCCCCCCGAGGAGGTGGAGCCCCTGGGGCACGCCGGGGAGGGCGCCGCCGACCAAGCGCTGGTAGGCGTCGAACGAGGTCGCCTGCGTCATGTAGACGCTGTACGACGTGAGGGCGACCCAGCGGACGGTGCGCGACGACGCAAACGGGAGGGGCGCGCGGTCGGCGACGGCGACGAGGACGGCGACGAACGCGAGGTCGACGCCGGTGTAGGCGTAGCGGTTGAGGACGTCGAGCGGGAGCCAGGGGACGGCGGCCACGAAGGCGAGGCCGGGGAGCGCGAGGGCGCGCCCGGCGCGGCGGAGCGTGGGCCAGAGGTCGGGCCGGTCGTGGTAGACCCACGCGGCGGCCACGCCGAGGGCGAGCCCTTCAAGGCGCATGTGGGTGGCCGTGTACTGGAGCCCCCAGGGGTCGGCGCCGTCGGGCACGGCGAGGACGCGGGCAACGAGCGACACGAACGCGGCGGCTCCAAGGGTGACGGGGACCCCTCCACGGACGCGGGTGGCGAGGCCGAGGACGAGTGGGAGGCCGAGGTAGAAGTGCTCCTCGACGCAGAGCGACCAGCTCACGCCCCAGTACGGGAGGCCGGTGTAGTTCTGGAGGAAGGCGACGTAGCGCCAGTCGAACGGGTCGGCGTTGTCGGTGAGCGCCGCGCGCGCCGAGTACACGACGAGGAGGGCGACGAGGTAGGGCGGGATGGTGCGGAGCCACCGCCGGGCCCAGAACCGACCGAGCTGGATGCCGCCGTAGCGCGCCCTCTCGCGCCAGTAGAGCCCGCCCACGAGCCAGCCGGAGAGGACGAAGAAGAGGTCGACGCCGACCCAGCCGGAGTCGGCCAGGCGGCCCGCAGTGCCGGTGAGCACGCCCTCGGTCCCCGCGTTGGCGAGGACGACGGGGACGATGGCCGCGGCGCGGAGGAGGTCGAGGTTGGCGACGCGGCGCGCCGGAGGGGAGGCGGGGACCATGCGTCGCGCCGGTGGGGGAGTCGGCAGCGAAGGTGCACGGGGGGCCCTGTGTTCAACCTGTGGGGCGCCTTAAATCCCTGTCAGGTCGCGCGGTGGCGCCGTGTGGCGAACCACACCGCGAGGGCCGGGAGCGTCGTCACCTGGACGACGGGCGAGAGCCCGACGGTGTGGCCGAGGACGGTGACCGTCGGCATGAGGTCGGAGTACCCCCAGAGGTCGAGGGCCTGGGCCGCCCACTCCAGCCCGACCGACGCGGCGAACCCGACGCCGAGGAGGGCCGCCCACCCCGCCCGGTCGGGCGGGTCGAGCCGACGGGCGCCGACGAGGAGCGCGGCCCCGAGTGCGACGCCGAGCGTGATGACGACGTCGCCGACGATGGCCCCCCACATCCAGACCGTCGCCCGCCAGAAGCCCCAGCTCCACATGTCGTAAAGGACCGTGCATTGGCCGAACTCCCACAGCGCGTGGAGCCCGAAGCCCCAGAGGGCGACGCGGCGGAGCGGGAGGTCGGAGTAGCCTCGGAGCATGGTCAGATGGTAGTGCCAGCGATGAGGTAGGCGGCGTCGAGGTAGAACGAGCGCTCGGTGTCGAACGCGAGGTGCGGCGCGAGGAGCGGGCGGAGATCGCGCTCGGCCATGGCGCGCGTCTCCCCGAACGGCCTGGCGAGGGCGAAGGCAGCGGCCCGGAGCGGACGGGGCCAGGCGTCGGGCGTCCAGAAGTCGAGGACGGCCATCCGGCCGCCGGGCGCGAGCGCGTCGGTGGCGCGGGCGGCGACGGCCGCGGGGTCGGGCATCATTGAGAGCGAGAACGTGGCGACGACGCGGTCCGGCGTGCCGAGGTCGGCGCGGCGGGCGTCGGCGCGGACGAGCTCCACCTGGGGGAGGTCGGCGACGCGGTCACGGGCGATGGCGAGGGCGCTGCCCGAGAGGTCGAGCCCGACGACGCGCCCCCCCTCCCCCACTGCCCGGGCGAGGAGGGGGAGGTTGCGCCCGGTCCCGCAGCCGACGTCGAGGACGGTCTGTCCGGGCCGGACGTCGAGGGCCTCGACCGTGCGCTGGCGGTAGGCCTCGGTGCGGAAACCGACGAGGGCGAAGAGGTCGAGCGCGCGGTCGTAGCGAGCCGCCTCTCGGTCATAGACGACGTGGACGTGCTCGGTCCAGGAACGAGCGTCAGGCATGGCCGGGGGGCGGGGGGTGGAGGAGGGCGACGAGAGTGGCGCGTTCCCGTTCGAGGTCGGCCAGGCGCCTGTCGGTCTCATCGAGGGCCGACGAGGCGAGGGCCCGGACCACGCGCCGCACGTCGGCGAGCGGCGCGTCCGCCAGCGTGTCGGGCACGGGGAGCCCGAGCGCACGGGCGGCGCCGAGGAGGCGGTCTCGCTCGGAGTCCACGGGGTCAGGAGACGACGGCGATCGTGCCGCGCTGCATGTCCATGCCGCAGACGAACTGGACCTCGCCGGTCTCGGTCGGCGTGAACTCGATGGCGACGGGCTCGCCGAGCGGGAGGTCCGTCGTGGGGACGGCGTAGGCCGGGAGCGTGATCTGGGACGAGCACTCGTCCTCGACCGTCCGCGTGAAGACGAGGCGGGCGGGGACGCCGGCCTCGAGGGCGATCTGGCGGGGCTGGTAGCCCATCCGACCGGCCTCGACCTCGACGACCTGGACGCCGTCGACCATCTCGGGCGCGGCGGCCTCGCCGTCGGCCGAGGCCACGTGCTCGTGCTCGGCGCCGTCCATCATGGAGCCGTCGGGCATCTCGTGCATGTCGTCCATGGCCTCGGCGCCCATGCCGGGCATGTCGGCGCGCTCGTCGGAGCCGGCGTCGCCGCAGGCGGCGAGGGCGAGGGGGACGGCGAGCAGGAGGGGGAAGAAGGAGCGGGTCATGGTGTTGGGGGGGTTAAGGGGTTTGATCGAGAGCGGGGAGGTCGGGGTAGTCGGGGAGGACGAGCTCGGGGAGCCCGTCGTCGTCGGCGTCGAGGGAGTCCGGAATGGGGTCGGCCGCTGGCGCGGGGACGTCGGGAGTCAGAGGCACCAGGGAGCCGGTATCCACGGCGGGTGCCGTCGGTCCGGTCCAGCGGGGAGCGGGCGAGGCCGCCTCGGGGAGCCGGACGAACCGGGCCGGGTCGAGCGCTCGACCGTCGGCGTCGCGGACCTCGAAGTGGAGGTGGGCACCCGTCGAGACGCCGTCGCGGCCAGGGCGCCCGCCGCTGGCGCCCAAGGCGACTCCGCGCGCGACGCGGAGGCCGGGGCGGAGGTCGGCGTCGACGGAGGCGAGGTGGGCGTAGCGCGTGCGGACGGGCTCGCCCTGGCCCGCCGGGCCGATCCCGCCCGGGTGGTCGATCTCGACGACGAGCCCGTAGCCCGGCCGCCGCCCGACAGAGTGGACGGTGCCCGGCGCGACGGTCCAGACGGCCGTGCCTTCGGGGACCGCGAGGTCGACGCCGTCGTGCTGGCGGACGCGACCGGAGACCGGGTGGACGCGCGGTCCGAACGGCGAGCTGACGGGACCCTGGACCGGACCCATCGGGAGGCGAGCGCTGGGCGAGACGGACGCGACCAGCTCGGTCTCGGGGAGCGAGCGGACCGAGTCGGCCACGACCGCGATGGGCGCAGCTGCAAGCGCCACTGGCGGCGGCGCGGCCGAGCGGTCCTGGGAGGCGAGGCGCTCGGCCGTGAAGCCCGAGACGAGGAGAACGGCCGCGACGGCCGCGAGGCGGAGCGGCGGCGTCATGGCGCGGGCGGGGCGTCGTGGGTGCTGGCGCGGGGCGCCAGCGGTTCGAGCGCGAGGTCGTCGGTCACGAGACCGTCGCCGGGCGGCGTCTCGCGGAGCTGGCGGCGGAGGCGGCGGCCCTGGACGACGGCGTAGAGCGCCGGGATCATCACGAGCGTGTGGACCGTCGAGGTCACGAGCCCGCCGACCATCGGGGCCGCGATCCGCTGCATGATCTCGGCCCCGGTGCCGATGCCGATCATGGCGGGCGTGAGCCCGAGGATCGTCGTGAAGACCGTCATCAGCTTGGGCCGGACGCGGTCGACGGCGCCCTCTTCGAGGGCCGCCTTCAGGCGCGGGACGCTCGTGAGCCGCCCGGACTCGCGGTAGCGCCGGACGGCCTCGTCGAGGTAGACGTGCATCACGACGCCCGTCTCGGCCGCCAGCCCCGCGACGGCGATGAGCCCCACGCCGACGGCGATGGAGAAGTTGAACCCCAGCGCCAGCATCAGCCAGACCGCGCCCACGACCGCGAACGGGAGCGGGATCATGAGCAGCAGCGCCTCTTCCGCGCTCCGGAAGTGGAGGAACAGGAGCAAGAACACGATCGCGAGCGTGATCGGCACGAGCACCGCGAGCCGGCGGTTGGCCCGCTCCATGTACTCGAACTGGCCGCTCCACTTGATCGAGTAGCCCGGCGGGAGGTCGACGGCCGCGGCCACGGCCGCCTGCGCGTCCTGGACGTAGGAGCCCACGTCGGCGCCCTCCTCCAGGTCGACGTAGACCCAGGCGTTGGGCCTCGCGTTCTCGGACTTGATCATGGGCGGGCCGCTCGCGAACTGGAACGTCGCCAACTCGCCCAACGGCACCTGGGCGCCGCCGGGCGTCGGCACGAGCACCTGGCGGAGCGCGGGCAAGTCGTCGCGGAGCGCCTGGGGGTAGCGGACGTTGACGGGGTAGCGCTCGAGCCTCTCGACCGTCGTCGTCACGTTCATGCCGCCGACGGCGGCCATCAGCACGTCCTGGACGTCGCCCGACGTGAGACCGTAGCGGGCGGCGGCGAAGCGGTCGACCTCGATGTCGAGGAAGCTCCCGCCCATCACGCGCTCGGCGTAGGCGCTCCGCGTGCCGGGGAGCGCGGCCACGGCCCGCTCGACCTCTTGGCCGAGCCGTTCGAGCGTCTCCAGGTCCTCGCCCGCGATCTTGACCCCGACCGGCGTCTTGATCCCGGTCGCGAGCATGTCGATCCGGGTCTTGATCGGCATCGTCCAGGCGTTCGTCAAGCCGGGGAACTGGATGGCCGCGTCGAACGCCCGCGTCAGGCTGTCGCGGTCGACGCCGTCGCGCCACTCGTCCTCGGGTTTGAGGATGATGGTCGTCTCGATCATCGAGAGCGGGGCGGGGTCCGTCGCCGTCTCGGCCCGGCCGACCTTGCCGAACACGCGCTCGACCTCGGGGAAGGACGCCAGGATGCGGTCGGTCCGCTGGAGGATCTCGCCGGCCTCGCGCGGCGAGACGCCCGGGAGCGTCGTCGGCATGTACAACATGTCGCCCTCCCAGAGCGGCGGCATGAACTCGGAGCCGATCTGCGGGAACGGCACGACCGTCTCGCCCAAGAGCAGCCGCTGGACCGGGAGGACGGTCACGAACAGGAGCGAGAACCCCACCAGGAGCACCGCCTTCGGGTGGCGGAGCGTGCCCCGGATGACGGGCCGGTAGGCGGCGATGAAGAACCGGGCGACGGGGTTCTGCTGCTCGCTCCGGATCTTCCCCTTCACGAACACGGCCATGAGCGCCGGGACGAGCGTGACGGCCAGGATGCTCGCCGCCGCCATCGAGAACGTCTTGGTCAGCGCGAGGGGCCGGAACATCCGGCCCTCGACCTGCTCCAGCGTGAACACGGGCAGGAAGCTGACCGTGACGATGAGGAGCGAGAAGAACAGCGACGGCCCGACCTCCTTGGCCGCCTCGATGACGGCGCGGACGCGCTCGCCCTCCGCCAGCTCGGGCGGGTCGCCAGAGGCGCCGTCGCCAGAGGCCTCACCCGCGCCGGTGGCGGCGCGCTTTGCCTCGCGCGCCCGCTCGATGTGCTTGTGCGCGTTCTCGACCATCACGAGCGAGGCGTCCACCATCACGCCGATGGCGATGGCGATCCCGCCCAGGCTCATGATGTTGGCGTTGATCCCCAGGAGCCGCATCACGCCGAGCGCGATCAGGATGCCGACCGGGACCGTCACGAGCGCCACGAACGCGCTCCGGACGTGGAGGAGGAACACCATCACCACGAGGGCCACGACGAGCATCTCCTCCCAGATCGTCGTCGTGAGCGACGAGACGGCGCTCGCGATGAGCTCGGAGCGGTCGTACTCGGTCACGACCTCGACCCCGGGCGGGAGGCCCGCGCCCAGCTCGGCGATCCGGGCCTTGACGGCGTCGATCGTCGCCTGGGCGTTCTCGCCGCTCCGCATGACGACGATGCCGCCGACGACCTCGCCCTCGCCGTTCACGTCGGCGATCCCGCGGCGGATCTCGGGTCCGAGCCGGACCTCGGCGACCTGGCCGATGGTCACGGCCGTGCCGCCCTCGGCGGTCAGGACCACCTGGCGGATGTCGTCGAGGCCCTGGAGGTACCCTTTGCCGCGGACGATGAACTCGCGCTCGCCGAGCTCCAGGAGCCGTCCGCCCACGTCGCGGTTGCTCCGCCGGAGCGCGTCGCCGACCTGGCCGATGGGGACGCCATAGGCGGCGAGCCGCTGGGGGTCGACGACGACCTGGTACTGCTTCTGGAAGCCGCCGACGGTCGCCACCTCGGCCACGCCCTCAACGGCCTGGAGCTCGTACTTGAGGTAGAAGTCCTGGACGCTCCGGAGCTGGGCGAGGTCGTACTGCCCGGTCGTGTCACGTAGGCTGTACTGGTAAACCCAGCCGACGCCCGTCGCATCCGGCCCGAGCGCGGGCTGGGCGCCGTCGGGGAGCCGGTCCTGGATCTGGGAGAGGTACTCGAGCACGCGGCTGCGCGCCCAGTACAGGTCGGTCCCGTCCTCGAAGATGACGTAGACGAAGCTCGTCCCGAACATGGAGTAGCCGCGGACCGTCCGGGCACCCGGCACCGACAGCATGGCCGAGGTCAGCGGGTAGGTCACCTGCTCCTCGACGATCTGCGGGCCCTGGCCGGCGTACTCGGTCCGGACGATGACCTGGACGTCGGAGAGGTCGGGGATCGCGTCGACCGGCGTCGTGAGCGCGGCCCAGGCGCCCAAGCCCGCTACCATGAGCGTGACGAGCCCGACGAGCAGCCGGTTCTCGGCGCTCCACTCGATGATCCGTTCGAGGGCGCCGTCGCGGGGGCCGTGGTCGTTGACGTTCATTACTGGGCGGGCTGGTCCATGTCCATCCCCTCGGACTCGCCCATGTCCATGCCCGGCATGGACTGCATGGCCCCGAGCGAGGCGGCGAGGCGGGCCTCGGAGTCGATGAGGAACTGGGCGCTCGTGACGACGCGGTCGCCGGGCTCGACGCCCGAGAGCACGCGGACGAGCCCGTTGGCTTCCTCGCCGAGCGTGACCGGCTGCGGCCGGAACCGGCCCTCGCCGAGGGCCAGGATGACGGCCGCCCCGTCGCCGTCGCGTACGACGGCCTCGGCGGGCACGACCGGGCCGACCTCCGAGAGGTCGCCGTAGAGCGTGGCCGTCGCGAACATCCCGGGCCGCAAGCGGCCCCCGGCGTTGGGGACGGTGATCCGGGCCGTGCCGGTCCGGGTGGCCGGGTCGAGCGTGTCGTAGACGTAGTCGACGCGGCCCCGGAGCTCCTCGCCGGGGAACGCCGCCAGCGTCACGACGCCGCGCGTGCCGGTGCGGACCCAGCCGAGATCGCGCTCGGGGACATCGACCTGGAGGTAGAGGCTCCCGAAGTCGACGATGTCCATGAGCGGCTGGCCCGGCGCGGCCTGCATCCCCTCGACGATCCGGCGGTTCTGGACCGTGCCCGAGGCGGGCGCGAAGAGCGTGATCCGCTCCCGGATCATCCCGCTCCGTTCGACGACGCTGATCTGCCCCGCCCCCAGCCCGAAGAGCCGGAGCCGCGTGCGGGCCGCCTCGACGAGCCGGTCGGCCCCGTCGCCGCCGCCCAAGAGCTCGCGGTTGCGGACCGCCAAGAGCAGCTCCTGCTGCGTGGACACCAGCTCGGGGCTGTAGATCTCGAGGAGCGGCTGGCCCTGGCGGACCCGCTGGCCCTCGGTGTCGACGTAGAGGTTCTCCACGAACCCGCCGACGCGGAGCGTGACCGTCTCGCGCGCGGCGTCGCGGGCCTCGAAGGTGCCCGTCGTGCGGAGCGTCCGCTCGAGCTGGCGCTCCTGGACGACGGCCGTCCGCACGCCGATGTTCTGGAGCGTGACCGGGTCGATCTCGACGGTCCCGGCCGGGGCGCCGCTCACGGGCACGGGCTCGAGGTCCATCCCACAGATCGGGCACGTTCCCGGCTCGTCCTCGACGATCCACGGGTGCATCCCGGACTGGTAGACGACGCCGTCGCCGTTGAGGTCGAACTGCGCGAGGCCGCCCTGGGGACCGTCGCCGGAGGCGTCCGCTGCGCCGCCGTCGCCGGGGGCAGCGGCGGGCGGGGCCTCGGCGACGGCGTCAGAGCTGTCGCCGCGCGTGAGCGCCCAGGTGAGGCCGACGGCGACGACGAGGGCGAGGAGGGCGAGCATGACCCAACGCGCGCGGCGGGGGCGGTTGGGGTCCCGGGGCGCGTCGGCGTAGGCGTCGGCCGGGTCGGTGGCCTCGGGGGCCACGCTTGGGGCGTCGGTGATCATCGGGCGGGGGGTCCGAGGAGGGGGGCGGTGGCGCCGAGGGCGCGGGCGAGGTCGGCGGCAGCGTCGAGGAGCCGGGCGCGGGCGTCGACGAATCCGAGGGCCACGGAGAACCGGGCGCGCTCGGCGTCGAGGAAGGCGAGGAAGTCGAGGGCGCCCGTCGTGTAGCCCGCGAGGGCGCTCTCGACGGTCGTCTCGGCCTGGGGCACGAGCGTCTCGCGATAGAGCGCGACGGCCTCGGCCGCGCGGCGGGCGTCGGAGAGCGCGTCGGCCACGTCGGTCTGGACGGCCGTCTCGGTGGCGGCGAGGCGGGCCCTCGCGGCCTCTTCGCGGAGGCGGGCCTGGTCGAGCCCGGCGCGGCGGGAGGCCCGGTCGAGCGGGATGCGGACCGACGCCATGAGCCCGAGCGCGTCGCGGCCGGTGGCCGTCGGCGGGGCGTCGGCCTGGGCGATGTCCGTGTAGACGACGCCGAATCCGAGGTCGGGGTAGAACGCCTTCTCGGCGAGCGCGACGTCGGCCTCGGCCGCGGTGATGCGAGCCTGGGCCTGGGCGACCTCGGGGCGCGTCTCGACCGCGAGGGCGGCGAGGTCATCCGCCTCGGGGAGCGCCGGGACGATCGCAACGACGCGGCCGACGGTGAGGGCGGGCCGGTCGAGGACGCGCGCGAGCGTCTGGACCGCGGCGTCCCGCTCGCGGGCGAGCGTGATCAGGCGCTCGTCGAGCCGCTGGCGCTCGAGCTGGACCTGGAGAACGGCGCCCTGCGGCCCGCGGCCGACCTCGTAGCGGACGGCCGCGGCCTCGGCGAAGGCGCCCAGGCGGGCCTGGAACGCACGGACGACGTCGGCGGCCTCCTGCGTACGGACGAGGTCGGCGTAGGCGCGCGTGGCGCGGCGCGCGAGGTCGAGCGCGGTCGCGTCGCCCCCCCAGCGGGCGGCCTCGGCCCGGGCGTCGGCGGCGTCGCGGCGGAGCCCGAGCGTGCCGGGCCAGGGCAGCATCTGCTCGACGCGCCACTGGGATCGCTGTGTGCCCCGCGCGGTCAGGATCGGGTAGGGCGCGACCATGACGGATGCGGTCGGGTCGGGGAGCGCGCCCACCTGGTCGCCGCGCCGGGCGAGCGCACGGGCGTCGAGGCGCTCGGCCGCGAGCGTCGGGTTGTCCGCGTAGAGAGCGTCCAGGACGGCGCCGAGGCGGAGGGTGTCGGGGGCCTGAGCTCGCACGGTGGGGACCGCGGCGAGAGCCAGGGAGAGGAGCAGCGCTAGACGGGCTGCGGCGAGGGGGGGCATGGTCTGGAGCGGACGGACGACAGCAGGACGGGCGCATTAGCGCCGGGCGCAGAGGCGCGGCGCGGGGGCGCAGGCTGTCGGGCTCAGACCAGCAGGACCGAGAGGGCGAGGTGGCGCCGGGGGCCGGGCGGCGGTCCAGCGTCGGGCGGCGCGGCGGCGGGAACGACGGCTGGGGGTGCCAGCACGGCGAGCGCGGCGGCCACGACCGGCTCCAGAGGGGCCGGGGGCGCCGGGACGACGGCATCGCGCGGACCCTCGGGCGCACTGATGCAGCACGTTGACGTGTCGGCAGGGGCCCCGTCGGGAGCCCCCGACGGCGTCGTGTGGCCCATCCGCTCGCAGTGGCTCCGCGTGTCCTCGCCCAGCGCGTCGGCGACGGCCGCCGCGGCGGGGCCGACGGCCGCTGCAAGGAGGACAGCGGCGAGAAGGGCCGCCAGCCCGCGGAACGGGTGGGTGGGACGAGTCATGAAAGGGATGCAGGCAGTATCGGCCATTTATTCCGCCGCTTGCCTTAAATGCCGCTCAGGTAGAGCGGGATGCACGCTCCGTTCACAGACGCTCCGCTCGGCGCGCGTTGTCAGAATCGGCGTCCCGCTGGTCCGGTAACGGACCGGGCCCCGGAGCGTCTGTCCGCCAAATACCGATCTCCATGCCCGCAGCTCTCGCCTCCGATCCCCTTCCCGTCGCCTCGGGCGACGGGGTCTCGCCGCCCGACGTGCAGTCACGCGCGACCCTGGGCGTGGAGGGGATGACGTGCGCAGCCTGTTCGACACGAGTCGAGAAGGCCCTTCAGGCCGTTCCGGGCGTCCACGAGGCGACGGTCAACCTGGCGACCGAGCGGGCGACGGTCCGGTTCGACGCGGCCGAGACGACGCCGCTGGCGCTCGCGGAGGCCGTCCAGCGCGCGGGCTACGACGTGCGGACCGAGGAGGTCTCGTTCGCCGTCAGCGGGATGACGTGCGCGGCGTGCGTCGGGCGCGTCGAGAAGGCGCTCCAAGGGGCGGACGGCGTGGTCGAGGCGTCGGTGAACTTGGCGACCGAGCGCGCCCGCGTCCGCTACGCGGCCGGGACCGACGTCGAGGCGCTGTACGAGGCCGTCCGCCGGACCGGGTACGACGTGGTCGAGGCGACGGACGGGGCGACGGCCGAGGACGCCGAGCGCGAGGCGCGCGAGCTCGATCGAGGGCGGCTGCGGCGGCGCCTGTTGTGGGCGGCCGGGCTCTCGCTCCCGCTGTTCCTGGTGGAGATGGTCCCGATGGCGATCCCCGGCGGGATGGCGTGGGTGGACGGGCTCGTCCCGATGCAGACGCGGTGGCTCGTGGCCTTTGGGCTGGCGACGGCCGTCCAGTTCGGGCCGGGCTGGCGGTTCTACCGCGCCGGGTGGGCGGCGGCCCGGCACGGGTCGCCCGACATGAACACCCTCGTCGCGCTCGGCACGACGGCGGCCTACGGGTACTCCGTCATCGCGACGTTCCTGCCGGGCGTGCTCCCGGCCGGCGCCGTCCACGTCTACTACGAGGCGTCGGCGACGATCATCACGCTGATCCTCCTGGGCAAGTGGTTCGAGGCGCGGGCGAAGGGGCAGACCTCGGACGCCGTCCGCGCGCTCTTGGGACTGAGGGCCGAGACCGCCCGCGTGGTCCAGGGTGGCGTCGAAACGGAAGTGCCCATCGAGGACGTGGCCGTGGGCGACGTCGTCCGCATCCGCCCCGGCGAGAAGGTGCCGGTCGACGGCGTCGTGACCGAGGGGACGAGCTACGTCGACGAGTCGATGGTGACGGGCGAGCCGGTGCCGGTCGAGAAGACCGAGGGCGGGGCGGTCGTGGGAGGGACGGTGAACCAGGCCGGGGCGCTCTTGGTCGAGACGACGCACGTGGGCGCCGACACGGTCCTCGCGCAGATCGTCCAGCTCGTCGAGGAGGCGCAGGCGTCGCGCCCGGCGATCCAGGCGCTGGCGGACCGCGTCGTCGCCGTGTTCGTGCCCATCGTCCTCGTCGTCGCCGCGGTCGTGTTCGGGGTCTGGCTCGCCGTCGGCCCGAGCCCGGCGCTGACCTACGCCCTCGTGGCCGCCGTCTCGGTCCTCATCATCGCGTGCCCCTGCGCGATGGGGCTCGCGACGCCCGTATCGGTCATGGTCGGGACCGGGAAGGCGGCCGAGTTGGGCGTCCTGTTCCGCAAGGGCGAGGCGTTGCAGACGCTGAGCGAGGCCGACGTGGTCGCCCTCGACAAGACGGGGACGCTCACGGAGGGGCGCCCGACGCTCACCGACGTGGCGCTGGCGCCGGAGGCCGGTCTGAGCGAGAGCGACCTGCTCCGGCTGGTGGCCGCGGTCGAGGTGTCGAGCGAGCACCCCGTCGCCGACGCCATCGTCCGGGCCGCCGACGAGCGCGAGATCGACCTCCCGACCGCGTCCGACTTCGAGGCCGTGCCCGGCTTCGGCGTGCGCGGCGTGGTGGAGGGCCGCCGCGTCGAGGTCGGGGCCGACCGGTTCATGGAACGGGTCGGGCTCGACGTGAGCCCGCTCTCCGACGCAGCGGGCGCGCTCGCGGCCGAGGGCAAGACGCCGCTCTACGCGGCCATCGACGGCGAGTTGGTGGCGGCGCTCGCCGTGGCCGACCCCGTGAAGGCGACGACGCCCGCGGCCATCGAGGCGCTCCACCGCGCCGGGCTCCGCGTGGCGATGATCACGGGCGACAACCGCGCCACGGCCCAAGCGATCGCGCGGCGGCTGGGGATCGACGAGGTGCTCGCCGAGGTGCTCCCGGCCGACAAGGCACAGGCCGTCCGCGACGTGCAGGGCGAGGGCGGACGGAACGGCCGTCCGTTGCGCGTGGCGTTCGTCGGCGACGGGATCAACGACGCGCCCGCGCTCGCCCAGGCCGACGTGGGCGTGGCCATCGGGACCGGGACCGACGTCGCCATCGAGGCGGCCGACGTGGTGCTCATGCGCGGCGACCTCACGGCGCTCGTCGAGGCCCGGGCGCTGAGCGCGGCCACGCTCCGCAACGTCAAGCAAAACCTGTTCTGGGCCTTCGCCTACAACGTCGTGCTCATCCCGGTCGCGGCGGGCGCGCTGTACCCGGTGTTCGGCGTGCTGCTCTCGCCGGTCCTGGGCGCGGCGGCGATGGGGCTCTCGTCGGTCTTCGTGCTCACGAACGCGCTCCGCTTGCGCCGCTTCACCCCGCCGAGGGTGGCGGGGTAACGCTCCGTGCCTCGCTGCGTTTGTCTGGGTGCCTCCTTCCGATCCATGTCCGTCTCCCCCACCCTGCTCGACCAAACCCTCGCCGCCCAGGGCGAGGCGCTCGTCGCCTACGTCCGCCAGCGGCTCGGGCCGGAGGCGGCCCAAGACGTGGTCCAGGACGCGCTCCTCCGCCTGGCCGAACGCGCGCCCGAGTTGGACGACCAGGCCGACCTCACGCGCGACCGTCGACGCCAACCGGCGACGGGAGGCCGCCGAGCGCCGCGAGACCGCGTGGGCGTCCGAGCAGCCCGAGGCTGCGATGCCGGCTGGCGACGAGCCCGCGTTGTGCGCGTGCTACCGCCCGCTCCTGGACGGGCTGGCGCCCCAGGCCGCCGAGGTGCTCCGCGCTGACCTCAACGGCGAGGACCCCGCCGCGCTGGCGGACCGGCTCGGCGTCACCCCGGGCGCCCTCCGCGTCCGCCGCCACCGCGCCCGGGCGGCCCTGGGCGAGCGGCTGGCCGACGTGTGCCGCGCGTGCGCGGGCTGCCTCGACTGCTCGTGCGCCCCTCCCCCATCCGATTCCCCCGCTTCGCTCTCCACCCCCACCATGGACACACCAAACACCTCCCAGAACGACCAGACCTTGCGCTTCGGCATCGAGGGCATGACGTGCGGCGGCTGCGTCGCCGCCGTGACGAGGGCGCTGGACCGGACGCCCGGCGTGGCCGTCGAGCACGTCGGCCTGAACGAGCCCGCCGTCGTCCGGCTCTCCGACGGCGCCGACCGCGAGGCCGTGCGCGGCGCCGTCGAGGGCGCGGGCTTCCGCCCCGTGTTCGACGCCGCCTGAGCCTCCGGCTCGTCGGCTGGGGCCGCCAGACACCCTCACGGGGGTGCCCGGCGGCCCCAAACCTTAAAAGGCGCTCAGGTGAGACGGAATCGCCGATCCATCAGGGGTCCGGCCGGTATCACTCCGTCTCATCCCCCTCAGCCCCTCCATGTCATACGGACGCTTCTTCGCGATGATCGCCGCCTCGACGGTGGCCATGTTCATCCTCATGTACTCGACGGTCTTCTCCACGGACCACATCTGGTGGAGCAGCACGAAGACGCTGATGGCGGTCTACATGGGGGCCACGATGGCCGTCATCATGCTCGCCTTCATGCTAAAGATGTACGACGACAAGCGGAAGAACGTCGCCATCTTCGTCGGGAGCGCCGTCGTGTTCGCGCTCGCGTTCTTCCTGTTCCGGGGGCAGACGACGGTCGGCGACGTGACGTGGATGAAGCAGATGATCCCGCACCACTCGCTGGCGATCCTGACGAGCGAGCGGGCCAACATCTCGGACCCCCGCGTGCGTCGCCTCGCCGACGAGATCATTCTGGCCCAGCGCCGCGAGATCGCCGAGATGGAGGCGCTCATCGGCGACCTCGAAGACTCGGACTACGAGAGCCCTGACCTCCCGCCGACGGTGCCGGAGGTCGAGGGCGGCTCGGAGGACATTCCGGAGGCGCCCGTCCTGACCGTCGGCGCGAGCCCCTTCCGGGGCGACGTGCTGGTCCTGGACGAGGTGACGGTCGAGTCGGACGCCTGGGTCGTCGTCCATCCCGAGGCGCCGGGCGGCGGGCCAGACGCCACGCAGGTTCTGGGGCGCTCGTTCGTGATGCACGGGACGAGCGAGCGCGTGCCGGTCGACCTCGACGCGCCGCCGACGGGGACGCTGTACGTGATGCTCCACGACGACACCGGCGAGATCGGCCGGTTCGAGTTCGGTGGGGCCGGGACGCCCGACCAGCCGCTCACGTCGGGCGGCGCGCCCGTCGTCGTCGAGGTCTCGGTGCGGTAAACCTCAGGCGGCCGCCCGGTCAGCGCGAGCGCGGAGCGGGAGGTCGACGAGCATGGGGAGCCCCTGGACCGCCGCGGCGACCAGGAACGCGACGCCCCGGGCGTCGGGCACGGCGACGAGGGCGAGGACCATCGCGGCGCTGAGGAGCGCGGCCGTGCCGTAGAGCGCCTTGCGGGCGCCGCCGTGGGCGACGGCCGCGCTGTAGGCGAAGCCGAGCGCGCCGACGAGGAACCAGAGGTGGAAGTAGGCGGCGTGCTGGAGCTCGGCGGCGTCCACCAGGCGGTCCCCCGTCTTGCCGCCGTGGCCGCCAGCGTCCGAGCCGGCCGGCGGCGTACTGGCGGCGGTGTCGTCGGTGGGTACGGGACCGCCCGGTTCGCGGGCGTCGGCGCCCTCCGGGCTGTCGTGGCCTCCGTCCGGATGGGCGTGCCCGCCCGGGTCGCCCTCGCCCGCGTCGGGGGAACCGGTGGACTCGCCGTGACCACCGTCGGGGTGGGCGTGCCCGTCCTCCCCCGAACTCTCCGTGGCGGCGGGTCCGCCGCTGGCGGCTCCCGTCGCGCTCTCGGAGGCGGAGGACCCGGCGTGGTGGCCCGGCTCTCCGTGGCCCGAGGCGCCCTCCGCGGCCCCGCCGTGCCCCGACCCGTCGTGGGTGTGGCCACCGCCACCGGCGACCACGCCGACGTTCACTGCCAGCGCGGCGGCCACCAGCCCGACCCAGACCCAGTGGTGCGAGTCCGTCCGCCCCCGCGCCTTGATGGCCACGGTCATCCCGACGGGCGGGAGCATCAGGAGCGCCCAGACGGCGACGATCGAGCCGAACACGCTCATCCCGAAGACCTCGGTGCCCGCGACGCCCATCGCGTGCGTGGCGAGGTACCCGGCGGTCGTGGTGACGCCCCAGGCGGCGAGGAGGGACTGGTCGGTCATCGCGTGAGGTCGGACCAATGCGGCGACGGCGCGGCCCTGGGTCGAGGCCGCGCCGCCGGAGGAATGGGCGGAGTGAGCTAGGCCGTCGCGCCCTGGGGCATGGCGTCGAGGAGCGACTGGCAGGCCTTCGAGCACTCGCGGCAGCACTCCATGCACACGCGGCAGTGGTCGTGCATGTCGGCGTGCTTCTCGCACTCGTCGGCACAGGCGTCGCAGGCGACGCGGCAGGCCTCGAGCTGGGCGCGGAGGAGTTGCATGTTCGGCTGGGTCTGGCGCGAGAGCGCGCGGCCCGTCGTCGCGCAGATGTCCGCGCAGTCGAGGTTGGTCCGGATGCAGCGCCGGAGGTCCATGTCGCCGTCCTCGTCGAGGCAGGCGTCGGCGCAGCTCGTACAGCACTGCTCGCAGGCGAAGGCGGAGTTGACGAGCGCGACGATCTGGTCGAGCTGGTCGGACGGGTTGGGGTGGGTGGAGAGGATGTCCTGGGTGCGCATGGCGGAAGTGATGGGATGTGTGGGACGTGTGCCGGAGTGGCGAGCGTTTCACGACGTTCTGTCCCTGGCGGTTCAGCGCGAGAACCTCCAAACCCTCACCGGTGCGCTGTACCCGTCGACAGGCGCCTCTTCGCCACGTGATTCAGGAGTTCCCCCGTACGTCGTCGGGCCACGTGAGGATGTCCTCTTCAGATCGTGCTCGGTCGCCTCGGCGTCGAGCGGTGGGAGACTCGCCTGCCGTATCCGGGGCCGCTACAGGTCGGGCACCTCGTCCAGCACCCACCGGAAGTCGCACACCGGAGCGCCGATGGCGAGGGTGCCGGTGCGTTCGAGCCGCCCGCCCCACTGTTCGGCCAGGGGGAAGTCGAGCCGGCAGAAGGTGCCGTAGCAGAGGTCGCCCTCGCCGTGCCGTACGAAGTACTCGGCCACCGGGCACTGCAAGCAGTCGAACGCGACGACAGCCTGCCCCGCACCAGCGGGGTGCTCTCCCGCCTCTACGTCGCGCCACTGGTAGGCGGGTGGGCCGAAGGGGAAGCCGCGGAAGAGCCGCGTGGCGACCTCCATCTTCTTACGGGGGTCGTCCGTGAACGCGCTCGCGACGAGGAACGGCCCCTCCCCCATCCGGGTGTAGACGAGCCAGCCGATCTCGTAGAGCAGCTCCCGCGCCTCCTCCGGGCGGTGCCCCGCCGCCACGAGGGCCTGGTTCATCGCCCGCACGGCCCCGGCCAGGTGGAGGATGAACGTGGGGCCGATCTGGTCCAGCACGGGGGTGTCCGACTCGATCTCGCCATAGCGCCGCCACCCCGCGTCGAGGAGCGCCTCGACTTCAGCGATGGGGTGATGACGCCGGAGCACCGTCCGCGCGCTCGGGTCCACGACGACGCGGAGGAGTCCGGCCCCCCGCTCGGCCTCGCGGAGGCGAGCGAGCAGCCCGTCGAGCATCTCGCCCCACAGCGGGCCAGACCCGGCATCCTCGATGTTCTCGCGGAACGGGTCGCGGGCCTCGGGGGGCAGGATCTCGCCCGTCAGCAGGAGCTCCGGGAGGAGCTGCCCGGCGTGGTGCCGGAGCCGCCGCGCGTCGGTGGCGCGCCGGGCGAAGGCCCGCGCGATGACGGGCCGCGTCACGCGGTCGAAGTGGAGGTCCGGGGCGAGGGTGAACGTGAGCGCCTCGGCCGTCGTGATGGCCTTGGCGTGGAGGAGGAGGCTGCTCGGGAAGACGAACCCGTGGCGGTAGCCGCTCGCGATCATCTCCAGGTAGACCTGCGTGATCGTCGTCTCGGCGAGGACGGAGCGGTAGAACCGCTCGGCGAGCCGCTCGAAGTCGGAGAAGAACGCGGCCTCGTCGGCACCGGGGAGCGGGCGCGTCTGCCACGTGAAGTGGTAGAACGCCCTCCGCGTCTGGCGCTGGACGACAGCCAGCCAGTAGAGCACGAAGTGGTCGCGCTCGCCCTCGCTCAGTGCCCCGACCATCCCGAAGTCGAGGAGCGTGATCGTGCCGTCCTCACCGAAGAAGACGTTGCCGGGGTGGAGGTCGGCGTGGAAGAGGCCGTCGGTGACGAACATCTGCATCTGCACGGCGATGAGCTGCTCGACGAGCCGCTCCCGCGCCAACGGGGTGAGGCGCTCGGTGGCATCCTTCAGCCGGAGCCCCTCGGCCCGCTCCATCGTCAGGACGCCGGGGGCGGTGTAGTCCCAGAACACCTCCGGGGTCATGAGCCCCTCCCACCCTGCGAAGTTGCGCCGGAAGCGGTCCATCGTGCGGCCCTCCTCGGCGAAGTCGAGCTCGCGGAGCGTGTAGCGCCGGAACTCGGAAAAGAACTCCACGAGGTTCGCCCGCTGCGCGCGGCGTGGCGAGAGCCGGGCGAGCCACCCGACGAGACGGCCGAGCATCTCCATGTCGGCGCGCATCCGCTCGCGGATACCGGGGCGCTGCAACTTGACGGCGACGCGCTCGCCGCCCGGAAGGACGGCGAAGTGAACCTGCGCCAGCGAGGCCGACGCCACCGGCTCGGGATCAAACGAGCGGAACGCCGTTTCCACGCTACGGCCGAGCTCGCGCTCGACGACGGCGTGGACCTCGACGAAGGGGAACGGTGGCACCCGCTCCTGAAGCACTTCGAGTGCGGCGACGTACTCCGCCGGGAGCACGTCGGGCCGCGTGCTGAGGATCTGGCCGAGCTTGACGAACGTCGGTCCCAGGTCGAGCAGCGCGGCCACGAACCGCTCGGGCACGTCGAGCCGTGCGGCCCGCTCCCCCGGGCTCAGCCGGACGAAGCGGCGGTAGGCGCGGAACTGCCCGAGGGCCGTCCGCACGATGGGAAATAGGCGACGACGGGTCATGGGGGAGTCCCTGCAAGGAGATCAGGTTCCAGGCTCGTCCTGCACGTCATCTTCCCACGTCAGGATGTCGGTCTCGGAGCGGGGGCGCTCGGCGCACGACAGGTCCGTCGCCGGGGGCGACTCGGGCCGTTTCTCGATGAGGTTGTGGCCGAGCGCCTGCCAGCGGGGCGCGAGGTAGGCGTTCCACTCCGCGTAGTGTGCCCACTTCTCTGGCAGCTCGTCTTCGGGGTAGATCGCCTCGACGGGACACACCGGGACGCAGGCGTTGCAGTCGATGCACTCGTCGGGGTGGATGACGATGAAGTTCGGCCCGACGTAGAAGCAGTCGACGGGGCAGACCTCGACGCAGTCGGTGAAGGTGCAGCCCACGCAGGGCTCGGCGACGATGTAGGCCATTGGGGTTCGAGCGAGTTGAGAGAACCGACAGGGCGTGGCACGGTGGCCACGCCCCCGACAGGGAATCACACGCTGGCCGGTTCGGGCACCAGCCGCCCGGTGATGCCGAGGGCCTCGTTGGTCTTCTCGATGGACGCGGCCCCGTCCGGCTCGATCTCCGCGAGGGCCCGGATGGCGTCGATGGTCTCGGGGATGACGATGGCCTGGTTGTCGACCATGTAGGCGTAGAACGCCTCGTCGCCCTGGACCTTCAGCATGTCCTCCCAGACGGCGACCTCGTAGAGGTTGTCGTGCGGGCGGCCGAGGTCGGCCATGAGCTCCTTGACGGTGTTGAGCGCCGTCAGCCCGTCGGCCATGCGGATGAAGGCGATGCGCGACGAGGTGCGGAGGGCGTCGAGCACCTCGTCTTTCGAGGCCTCGCGCGTGAGCTGGACCGTCCAGTAGTGGAGGTGGGCGAGGGTCTCCGGCGCTTTCACCGCCATCGTCACCACGTCGAGCTCGGGGTCGACGGTCTGGGCGTCCGGCCCCTGATGGCTCGGAATCTCGGGCTCGGGCACGAGCGTGTTCATGATGCCGCCGAGGTGGCTCTCCCACGGGTCGGTGGCGCGGCGGATGAGCACGCCGCGGGCGCGTTTCAGGAGCCCGGCCCGCTTGAGCGCCGAGAGCGTGCGGACGGTCGAGGTCGTGTTGCACGAGACGACGCGCGTGCTCTGGCGGCCGAAGGCGGTGTCGTAGTTGTTCTCGGCCGTGAACGAGTGGCCGGTGACGGTGTGCTTCTCGCCGCCCTGCACGATGAACTTGATCCCGCGCTCGCGGTAGCGCTCGACGTTGCCGGCGGCCACCTTCTTGGGCGTGCAGTCCACGACGACGTCGGCGTCGCCCAGGAGGTCGTCGAGGGTGCCGGCCGGGTCGAGGCCCGCCTCGGTCATGGCGCGGACGTGCTCGGGCGTGGCCCCGTAGAGCGGGTAGCCCTTCGCGCGGGCCACGGCCACGCGCCAGTCCGTCGCCACGTCGGCGACGCCGGCGAGGGTCATGTCGTCCTGCGCCGCCACGGCGTCGGCGACGCGCTTGCCGATGACGCCGTAGCCATTGACGGCGATGCGGACGTTCTGTGAGTCAGTCATGGGGATTCCTCTCGGTGGTTGGGGTAGTCGATGAGAACGAAGGGAGTCACAGCCGGCCGCGACGCCAGAGCGCCCAGGCGAGGCCGAGGACGAGGACGACGGCGAGGGCCGCCACGGCCACGAAGGCCGGGTGCCCGCCGGTCGGGTGATAGGCGAGGGCGAGCAGGCTGCCCCCGACGACGAAGGCGGCCGCGAGCACGCTGGCGGCGACGCGGTTGGCCGCCCGGTCGAGCCGCCGGAGCGTCTCCGGCGAGGGGTCCGTTGTGACGGCGAGCGGGAGGGCGCCCTCTTCGAGCCGTCGGCTCAGGCGGCGGAGCTGGCGCGGGAGCGTCTCGCCGAGGTCGGCGAGGTCCGCGAGCGACCCGCTCAGGCGACGGACCTGGGCGCGCGGCGAGAGCGTGCGGAGCCAGAACCGCCGGACGTAGGGGAGCGAGAAGGCGAGGATCTCGAAGTCCGGGTCGAGTTGGAGCGCGGTCCCTTCGGCCATCGCCGTCACCTTCGCCAGTTGGACCAGTTCGGCCGGGAGGCGGAGGCGGTGGCGCCGGGCCACGTCCATGATCTCCTGGAACGCCTCGGCCGCGGCGACCTCCTTGAGCGGGCGCGTGGCGTAGCGGCGGCGGAGCCGCTCGAGGTCCTGCTTGAGCGGGCCGCGCGCGACGGCGTCGCCCGTCACGCCGAGCGCCGTCAGCTCGTCGACGAGACGGTCGGTGTCCTCGGCCGCCAGGGCGAGGACGATGCGGAGCAGGGCCTGCCGCGTGGCCGCGTCGAGCGCGCCGACCATCCCGAAGTCGAGCAGCCCGATCCGCCCGCCGGGCAGGACGAGGACGTTGCCGGGGTGGGGGTCGGCGTGGTAGAACCCGTTGTGGAGCACCATCGCCAGCATGACGCGCGTGGCCGTGCGGGCGAGCTCGCGGCGGTCCACCTCGGCGGCGTCGAGCGCTTCGGCGTCGTCCACCTTGATCCCGTCGAGCCGCTCCATCGTGAGCACGCGCCGGGCGGACCGCTCGGCGAACACGGCCGGGACGTGGAGCATCGGCTCGTCGGCGAAGTCGCGGCGGACCTGCTCGGCGTGACGGGCCTCGGCGGCGTAGTCGAGCTCGGCGCGGAGCGTGAAGCCGAACTCGCGGACCCACCCCTGGACGTCGTAGTCGCGGCCCCAGCTTGTACGCGAGGCTGCAGCGCGCGCGAGGTCGCCCAGGAGCACGAGGTCCGCCTCGGCCTGCGCCTCGACGCCGGGCCGCTGCACCTTCACCACGACGGCCGTGCCGTCGGGGAGCGTGGCCGCGTGGACCTGCCCGATGGAGGCCGCCGCGAGAGGCTCGGGGTCGAAGTCAGCGAAGAGGGCGTCGAGCGGCTCCCCCAGCTCGGCCTCGACGACGGCGCGGACGGCCTCAAAGGGCACGAGCGGCGCGTGGTCCTGGAGACGGGACAGCTCCGCCGCGAGGTCGGACGGGACGAGGTCTGGGCGCGTGCTCAGCACCTGCCCCAGCTTGACGGCCGTGACGCCGAGGTCTTCGAGGGCGAGGCGGAGGTGCTCGGGCCGGGTGTAGGGGGTCTCACGCGCCTCGTGGCGGAGCGCTCCGCGGTGGAACGGGACGAACCGGCCGAGCCCGAGGTCGAGCACGAGCCAGCCGAGCCCGTGGCGGGCCAGAGCCCCCGCGATCTGGCGGAGCCGCCTCGGCCGCGACGGCAGTCGCGCGGGCGGGGTCGCGGTGAGAAGGCCGCTCATGAGGCCGTCCGGCTGAGGGCCCGCGGTGTCGGTTCCATCTCCAGCCACCCGCCCTCGAAGCCGGCGCGGCGGAGTCCTGCTCGCACGTAGGGCGACCGCCCCACCCGCTCCCAGACGCGCCCCGTGCGGTGGTTCTCGATCATCAGCGCGAGGGCTCCCCGGTCGATGCCGTAGACCCAGGGGCAGGTCCAGCCAGCCGCCCCCCCCTCCCGTATGGGGTACGTGGGGTTGAAGGCGGCGTCGAACCCGTAGGGGCTCGACGCGCCAACGTGAATCTCCTCGAAGCGTCGGAGCGTGGGCAGCACGACCTCCGGGGCGAAGGGCAGCGAGGTCGCGGCGGCCCACGGCGCGATGGTGCCGTCGTCGGGGCCATAGGGCGCGCCGCGGGCGCTGTACCCGAGGAAGCGCCGCTCGACGCCGTCCACGACGAGGGTGGTGGGGCCGGGGCCATGGCAGGCCGTGAACCCCCAGCAGCAGTCGCAGTAGCCCTCGAAGCCGAGAGGGTTGCGGACGGCGTACTCGCGCTGCACGAGCGTGGCGCGGCGGGAGTTCTCGAAGTAGTCGCTCCCCTTCTCGCGCATGTACGCATCCTGGATTCCACGGAAGTCGATCCAGAGGTGCGAGTACTGGTGGATGAAGAGCGGGCCGGCGTAGAGCAGCTCGTGGCCGTAGAGGCACTTCCACGCGTACGTCCGCGTCCACGCCGCGTAGCTCTCGGCCTGGATCGGATGGGTCGGCGAGCCGAGGGCGAGGACGTAGAGGATCAGGGCCTCGTCGTACCCCTGCCAGCGGTACGGGAGGAACCCCGACTCCGGCCGCCAGCCGTGGGTCAGCGTGAGGCCTCCATCGAGCGGCCACTGCCAGTCTACGCGCCGGTAGAGCGCGTCGGTGACCGCGCGGATCTCCCGTTCGTCCTCGTCGTCCCCGTCGAAGTAGGACGTCGCCGTCAGCGCTCCGGCCAGGAAGAGCGCTGTGTCGATGGTCGAGAGCTCGGACTCCCACGCCCGGCGGCCGGTCTCCAGGTCCAGGAAGTGGTAGTAGAAGCCCCGGTGCCCGGTCGCGTCGGGGGCCTCGCCCTGGGGGCTGTCGCAGAGGAATCGGAGGACGCGGAGGGTGCGCTCGGCCGCCTCGGCGCGAGAGAGCAGGCCGCGTGCCACGGCGACGGGGTACGCCCCGAGCGCCATGCCCACGGCCGCGATGCTGCACGCGGTGCCGGGCATCGTGCTGTCCGCCACGAGGCCGGTGCGCGGGTGCGCCGCGTCGAGGAAGTACCGGAGCGCGTTGCCCTGGAGGGCGTCGAGCAGCCGGTCGTCGTCGGTGGGCGTCGTCATGGCTCAGGCCCCCTGGACCCCGGTCGGCGAGGCGGGCTCGTGGGGCCAGACCCAGTCGCGGACCTCGGGCAGGTCCTGTCCGTGCCGGGCGATGTACTGCTCGTGCTCGACGAGCCGGTCGCGCATGGCCTGCCACACGTGGGGGCCGTGCGGCCCGACGGTCGGCACCCGGTCCACGACGTCCATCACGAGGTGGAAGCGGTCGAGGTCGTTGCGGACGACCATGTCGAACGGGGTCGTCGTGCTCCCCTCCTCCTTGAAGCCGCGGACGTGGAGGTTCTGGTGGTTCGTCCGGCTGTAGGTGAGCCGGTGGATGAGCCAGGGGTAGCCGTGGAAGGCGAAGATGACCGGCTTGTCGGTCGTGAAGAGCACGTCGAACTCGCGGTCGCTCAGCCCGTGCGGGTGCTCGCGCTCGGGCTGGAGCCGCATCAGGTCGACGACGTTGACGACGCGGACGCGGAGCTCCGGGAGGTGCCGGCGGAGGAGGTCCACGGCGGCCAACGTCTCCAGCGTCGGGACGTCGCCGCAGCAGGCCATCACCACGTCCGGCTCGGCGTCGCGGTCGTTGCTCGCCCACTCCCAGATCCCGATCCCGGCGGCGGTGTGCTTGATGGCCGCGTCGAGGTCGAGGTACTGCGGCTCGGGCTGCTTGCCGGCCACGATCACGTTGACGTAGTGGCGGCTCCGGAGGCAGTGGTCGGTGACCGAGAGGAGCGTGTTGGCGTCGGGCGGGAGGTAGACCCGGACGACCTCGGCCTTCTTGTTGACCACCACGTCGAGGAAGCCGGGGTCCTGGTGGCTGAACCCGTTGTGGTCCTGCCGCCAGACGTGCGAGGTGAGGAGGTAGTTGAGCGAGGCGAGGGGCCGCCGCCACGGGATGTCGCGCGTCACGTCGAGCCACTTCGCGTGCTGGTTGAACATCGAGTCGACGATGTGGATGAAGGCCTCGTAGCACGAGAAGAAGCCGTGGCGGCCGGTGAGGAGGTAGCCCTCGAGCCAGCCCTGGCAGAGCTGCTCGCTCAGGACCTCCATCACGCGGCCGTCGGGGGCGAGGTGGGCGTCGCTCTCGAGGACGGGCCCCATCCACGCCCGGTCGGTGACCTCGAAGAGGGCCGTGAGCCTGTTCGAGGCCGTCTCGTCCGGGCCGACCACGCGGAACGTCTCGGGGTTCATCGCCATCACGTCGCGTAAGAGCCGCCCCATCACGCGCGTCGCCTCGCCCATGACGGCGCCGGGCGCGGGGACGTCGACGGCGTAGTCGCGCCAGTCGGGCATCCGGAGGTCCTTCAGGAGCAGGCCGCCGTTGGCGTGGGGGTTCGAGCCCATGCGTCGGTCCCCCTCGGGAGCGAGGGCCGCCAGCTCGGGGGCGAGCCGCCCGTCCTCGTCGAAGAGCTCCTCGGGCCGGTAGCCCCGCATCCAGTCCTCCAGGAGGGCGAGGTGCTCCGGGTTCTCGGCCAGCCCCGCTAGCGGCACCTGGTGCGAGCGGAACGTGCCCTCGACGGGCACGCCGTCGACCTCGTCCGGCCCGGTCCACCCCTTCGGAGAGCGGAGCACGATCATAGGCCAGCGCGGACGCTCAGTGACGCCGTTCTCTCGTGCGTCCTGCTGGATGCGCTGGATCTCGGCGTAGGCTTGGTCGAGGGCGGCGGCCATCCGCTGGTGCATCGCCTCCGGCTCGTCGCCCTCGACGAAGATCGGGGCGTAGCCGTAGCCCACGAACAGGCTCTCCAGCTCCTCACGCGGCATCCGCGCCAGCACGGTCGGACCGACGATCTTGTAGCCGTTGAGGTGGAGGACGGGGAGCACGGCCCCGTCGCGGGCCGGGTTGAGGAACTTGTTCGAGTGCCAGGACCCGGCGAGCGTCCCCGTCTCGGCCTCCCCGTCGCCGACGACACAGCAGGCGATCAGGTCCGGGTTGTCGAAGACGGCCCCGAAGGCGTGGGCGAGCGAGTAGCCGAGCTCGCCGCCCTCGTTGATGGAGCCGGGCGTCTCGGGCGAGGTGTGGCTCGGGATGCCGCCGGGGAACGAGAACTGCCGGAACAGCTTCCGCATCCCCTCGGCGTCCTGCGTGACGTCCGGGTAGTGCTCGGTGTAGCTCCCTTCGAGGTACGTGTTGGCGACGAGGCCGGGGCCGCCGTGGCCCGGCCCGGTGACGTAGAGCACGCTCGGGCCGTGCTCGCGGATGAGGCGGTTGAGGTGGACGTAGATGAAGTTGAGCCCGGGCGTGGTGCCCCAGTGGCCGAGCAGACGCGGCTTGACGTGCTCCAGCGTGAGCGGCTCGCGGGAGGAGGTAGATCTGTCCGACGGAGAGGTAGTTGGCCGCGCGCCAGTAGGCGTCGATGCGGCCGACCTCCTCATCGGTGAGGGGGCGTGTGTCCGTCTGTTCATCGGTAGTCATGGTGGATTGAGTCTTGGGGAGAATCTGTTTCGGTACCGTTCGGCGTGGCCGGAAGGAGTGGCGGGGTCAGGCGTCGGCGACCTCCTCCCTGAGTGGGGCGGCGCGTTCCCCTCCCGAACCGGGAGCGGGCCCTTCGAGGGCCGGTCCTCGGCGCGTCGTCACGGCGAGGCCGACGAGTCCGGCGACGACGAACAGGACCGAGATGATCTGCGACTGCGGCAGCCCGAAGGCCGCCTCGGGGTTGACGCGGATCTCCTCGATCAGGAAGCGCTCGGCCCCTGCGAACACGGCGTAGAGCGAGAAGAGCCAGCCGGCCTTGAACGGGTGTTTCCGAAGGAGCCACAGGACGCCCGCGAGAGCCGCCGCCATCGCGAACTCGTAGAGCATCGTCGGGTAGACGCCGTCGGGGGCGGCGAGCGCGCACTCGGCCCCCCGGACCTGCGCGTTGAAGGCGACGGGGTCCACGGCCGTCCGCCCCGGACCGACGACGTTGCGGGGGAACGTCTCGCTCCAGAGGAAGCCGGGGATCCACGAGGGCTTGTCGGCGAGCGACGAGCAGACGCCCCAGTCGCCGTCGCCGGCGAGGTAGCACCCGACGCGGCCGATCCCGTAGCCAAGCAGCAGGCCCGGCGCGGCGGCGTCGGCGAGGCGGGGTACGCGGACGCCCTTGCGGCGAGGCCGCCGTAGAACGTCAGCCCCGAGGTCGAGAACACCATCCCGGCCGGGTCCTGCACGAACTCGTCCCAGTAGTCGACGACGTGGAACAGCTTGGCCCCGAGGATGCCGAAGCCGCCCGCGAGCAGCATCAGGGTCCAGACGAGCGCCGAGGGGCTCTGCGCCGTCGTCCGGGTGCGACCCTTCTCGTCCTTTCCCGAAACGCGGACCGCGCCGACGAGGCCGATGCGGTACATCCGGTCGAGCTCCTTCCGCGTCATCCACGCCGCCGTGAGGAGGGCGAGGGCGACCATCAGCCCGAACGAGTAGAGCGGGAGCTCGAGGTCGACCCCGAGGAGGTCGTGGAAGAGGTCGCTGAGGCGGGGGTACATGTCAGGGGCCGGTGCGGAGTCGGTCTGAAGGGGGTGTGGCTAGGCTCCGGGGCCGCGCCGGTCGTCGCGCTCGTCGGGCGGGGCGTTCGACGCCCGACGGCCCTGCCACCACGGCAGGACGTAGAGCACGAACACGACGAGGAGGATGAGGCCGCCGAGCCAGATGGCGAGACCGTAGGGGACGTCGTGCATGAGAATGGGGGTCGGAGGTTTAGGCTTCGGGATCGCCGGGGCGGACGGCACCGCCTTCGTTCTCCCACCGCTGCACGGCGGGGAGCAGGGTCAGGTCGGTCGCGGTGCGCTCGCCGTCGCCCTCGCGCACCCGGAACCGGACGCGGTCCCCGGTCGCCAGCGTGTCGATGCCGCACGCGCGGAGCGCGCCGGAGCGGACGGAGCACGGCGGCGCGCCGTCGTCGGAGGAGATGAGCCCGACCCCGCGCTGGGGGTCGAACCACTCGATGGTGCCCGTCGTGTGGGTGGCTGGCTCTTCGGTCGTAGGCATCGGTTTTCTCAGGCTGTGTGTGGACCGCGCGGCGGCGGGGATAGCGGCCCCTCCCCTACCGGGTGCGGGGCCGCCGTGGACGGGGCTGACGGCCCGGCGGCGAGCGATCCGTGGTGGACGTTCATCATGCGCTGGCAGTCCTCATATTCGATTGCGTCATCGTGGTGGTCTCAACCGTCCGCCCGAGTCCGTCACAGCCAGCGCCGAGCGGTCCGGCCGACCAGTTCAGCGATCATCCCGCCCCATGGCCGTCTCGACCAGCCGGGAGCGGTGAGCTCCACCGCATCGCCCAGGTCGGTCCGGAACTGTTCTTCGAGTGCCGTGCATAGCCCCCGGTTTGCGGAGAAGAGGTTGAGCTCGTAGTTGACGAAGAAGCTGCGGTAGTCCAGGTTCGCCGTGCCTACCGTCGCCGCCACCCCGTCGACGACGGCGGTCTTGGCGTGGAGCACCCGTGGCTGGTACTCGAAGACCCGAATGCCCGCCGAGAGCAGCGTCCCGTAGGTGGCCCGCGCTGCCCAGCGCGCGACCGGGACGTCGCTCTTCCCGGGGAGCAACAGGCGCACGTCCACGCCGCGCTGGGCGGCCCGCACGAGCTCGTTCTGAGTGCGGCGGTCCGGCACGAAGTAGGGGGTCGTGACGAAGAGGCGCCGCTCGGCGCTCTGGAGGAAGTGGACCTGATGCCGGCAGATGCGGGAATGGTTGGGGATGAGCGCGTCTCCGTCCTGAGTGCCCGTCGGGGCTGCGCCCCCGCGCTCGCCCGCCCAGAACGCCTCGGACAACTCCGACGCGCGCGTGGCCAGAGCGCCGTGCAGCCGAACGTGGGTGTCCCGCCAGCGCCTCGGCCCGAACGCCGACCGCGAGCTCTCTCGGTGGAGGTTGAAGCCGCCCACGTACGCCTCGCGGCCGTCGACGACGAGGAGCTTGCGGTGGTTGCGCCGGTAGAACCGGGAGGGCTGGCGCCAGCTCCACCGGTGGAAGCGGCGGACCACCACGCCCTGTCGCCGCAAGTAGCGCTCGAGGCCGCGCGAGAACGAACCCATCGAGCCCGCCGCGTCCACCATCAGGCGCACTCGGAGGCCCGCGCGGGCTCGATCGGCGAGGGCCGCGCCGACGCGCCAGCCCACCTCGTCGGCGGCGTAGATGTAGGTCTCCACGTCTACGCTCCGCCGGGCCCCTCGGATGGACGCGACCATGGCGTCGTACAGGTCGTCGCCCTCGGTAAAGAGCACGTAGTCGCTCGTGCCGCCCGTCGGCCAGGGCACACACTCGACCCCGGGGTGCCTCCCGCGCCGGGGCTCGGTATCGGTCGCCGCGCTCCGTGCGGTCGTGGCCCCGCTGCGAGCGAGACGTGGCGCCCTCGCGTCGCCTTTGGGCGCGATGACCGCTGCCGACGGGGCGCGCATGCCATCGGCCGGCCGGTTGGAAGAAGCAGGCGGGGTCTGCATGAGGGCGCCTCGTGGAGGGCTGGCGGTGTCGGAGAGTGTCCTCATGAGCCGTCGTGCGGGGTGTCGAGACACACGGGAAGGGGCGCGGCTCCTAGGGTGTGGCTCAGACCTACGGTCCCGGCGGCGACGGCCAGGGCGACCCCGCCGGCAGCGAGGAAGGGCAGGTCCACCTGCCAGGCGAAGAGGAGGCTCCCCACGAGCGGGCCGAGGATCTGCCCCAGACCGCTGGCGGTGCCCAGCAGCCCGAGCCCGGTGCCCGCCTGCGAGCCGCTGCGGTCGGCGGCGAGCGTGAGGAGGTTCGGTGTGACGAAGGCGACGCCGAGCGCCAGCAGGCTCACGGCCGCGAGCACGGCCGGGACGCGAGTGAGGGCGGGCAGCAGGAGCAACCCCGTTCCGAGCATCGCGAAGCCCAGCGCGACCTGGACCCGGACCCGGACCCGGCCGCTCAGCCATCCGACGGCCCCGCCCTGGAACACGGCCATCACCCCCCCGCACAGCGCGAAGGCGAGGCCGATCTCTCGTAGCCCGAAGCCGAGCACGCGGTCGGCGTAGAGCGCGAAGACGGCCTCGAAGAGCGTGAGCGCGGCCTGGGCGACGAGCACGAGGGCGAGCACACCACCGAGCCGTCGGGCCAACAGTCCCCACCGCACCGGCACGCGGGCTACCTCTTCCGGCGCGGCGGCGCGCCTCGACGCCGGGAGCGACTGGCCTGGGAGGTAGCGGACCACCAGCGGTACCGCGGCCAGCGTCAGGCCCGCCGCCACGAAGAAGGGGACCGAGAACCCGTCGAAGACGAGGTGCCCCGGCGTGAGGGTCACGTGCCACGCGTCCCGCGCCAGGAGACCGCCGAGCGCGGGTCCAGCCACGAAGCCGAGGCTGACGGCCGTCCCCAGCCACGCCATCGCCCGGCCCCGCTCCCCCTCCGGGACCGCGTCGGCGACGGCCGCGGTGGCGGCCACGACGAGCGCCGCCGCGAACGCGCCGCCGGCCAGGCGCGCCCCGTAGAGGAGCGGTAGCGAGGTCCCCAGCCCGAAGGCCACCTGCGAGAAGGCGACGCCGACGAGACCGAGCACCACGAGCGCCTTCCGACCGTGCCGGTCCGACCACCCTCCCCACAGCGGGGCCAGCACCAGCTGCGTCAGCGCGTAGGCACTCGTGAGCGCCCCCACGTGCAGGGCGACCCGCTCTGGCGTCGCCGCCCGCCCGAGCGCGAGCCGCTCGACGAACGCCGGTAGCACCGGGAGCGTGAGGCCGAATCCGATCATGGCGAGGAAGAGGGCGAGGAAGAGGAGGAGCAGGGGGCGCGGCATCACGGAGCTACCGCGGCGGACCGTGGAGGCCGTTCGAGGTCGGTTTGGTGGGGCCGATCACCACCGAGCTTGCGCCACGCTCGACCGTCCCCGGCGGCATCGCGGCCGAGGCCCCTGGCCCCGCCCACGTCGCGTCGATCGCGCGGGCCTCTTCCCGTTCGAGGCAGGTCGTCTCGACCTGGACCGTGGAGAAGTACACGTCGAAGTCGTCCCGGAGCAGCGCGAAGACGTGGCGCTGGAGCGCCTGCGCGTCGGTGCCCTCGTCGACGAGGACGTGGAGTGAGACGACGTCTTTGCCGGTCGTGAGCGCCCAGGCGTGGAGGTGGTGCGCCTCGCGCACGCCCGGCAGCGCCTCGACGGCGTCCTTCACGGCCCCGAGGTCGAGGTCGTCGGGGACGGCCTGGAGCAGGATCCGCAGCGCGCCCCGGATGATCCCCCACGACGCCCACACGAGCACGACGCCGAAGCCCATCCCCAGGATCGGGTCGATGGCGAGGAAGCCCGTGAACCGGATGACGAGGGCGGCGACGATGATGAGGATGCTCCCCACGAACGTCTGCATCACGTGCCAGAAGGCCCCCTTCATGTTCAGGTTGCCCTTCTGCCGGGCGTAGAGCAGCCGGAGCGCGATGACCTCGGTGACGAGGCCGCCCGCCGCCGCCCACAGCATCGGCCCGGTCTCGACCTCCATCGGGTCGCGCAGCCGCATCGCCCCCATCCAGAGCACGAGCGCGGCCATGCCGAGGAGGAAGAGCCCGTTGAAGAGCGCCCCGACGATCTCGGCGCGGACGAGCCCGTAGGAAGCCCGGTCCGTCGCCGGGCGCTCGGCGTAGCGGCCCGCGACGAGGGCGACGAGCACGCCGCCCACGGCCGAGAACGTGTGGAAGGCGTCGGAGGTGACGGACACGGAGCCGGTCCAGAGCCCGATGGCGAGCTCGACGACGAAGTAGACGCCGGTGAGGAGGCCGGAGATCTTGAGCGCACGGGCGTTCCCGGCCGTCGCGGGCGGGAGACCGTGGCCGCCGGAGGAGGCGCGGGTGGGCTTCATGGAGGCGTTCCCAGGGTTCACGGAGACGGTTAGCGCGACGGGTCGTAGAGGTCGCTCCGGGCCGCAACGGCCGACCCGGCCAGCGCCGCCGTCCCCCACCGCCGGTAGATCGCGTTGTAGACGAGGGCGAACCCGCCGCCGAGATAGACCCCCCACAGGAAGCTCTCGGCGAGCCCCAGC
>LWDU01037398.1_pt1 | contig 41593 bp, 32 predicted proteins | sample 727161 | NCBI WGS metagenome assembly LWDU01 (sample SAMN04566230, study PRJNA314399) | hydrothermal vent metagenome | isolation source: deep sea hydrothermal plume seawater | place: Mexico: Gulf of California, Guaymas Basin | collected 2004-07-11
AAATCAAGGCGGATCGGGCCTGCGGGCGTGGTGTAGCGCACGCCGACGCCGGCGCCATAGCGCGCATCGCTGAAATCGGAGAACTGGCTGGTCGAGACAGCCCCTGCATCGAGGAAGGCCACCACGCCGATGTTCGGCCGCACGGCATAACGCCCCTCGATCGAGGCTTCAATGACGGATGAGCCGCCAAGCGGCGTGCCATCATCGGCGCGCGGCCCAATCGCCTGATAGGCATAGCCGCGCACGCTGCCGCCGCCACCAGAATAGAAGCGCGTATCGACGGGCAGATTCTCGACATCGGCGCCCACAACAGCCCCCGCCTTGAAACGCCCGGCAAGGACAAACTTCCTGTCCTCGTCAAAGGGCACATAGGCGCTAATCTGGCCAACCGAGCGCACGTACGGGCTGACCTCGTCGCCAAAGGCATAACTTGGTTCGACCCGTGCGTTAGCCCGCCAGCCTGAGCGCGGGTCGAGCAGGCTGTCAGTCTTGTCGAGGCGGGCGTCGGCATAGACGGAGACGATCTGAAGGTCGCGCTCGCCATACTCGTCTTCTTCTTTCGCGATTTCGCCCTGTACACCATAGGAATAGGTGAACTCGGGACTGCGGACGACTTCAAAGCCGACGCCTGCGAAAACCGCCTGACGGTCATAGGCGTCGGTCGTTTCATTCTTGACGCCCGCCGAAAGAACGAGCCCGCGGCCATAGCCGAACTCATTCGGGCGGCGCCAGATAACTTCCAAAGACTGCTCAAGCTCGGCCACAGTGAGGTCGGCGCTCAGCACATCGCCGCGGCGGGTCAGATTGCGGCGGGTGAGTTCCGCATTGAGACCAAAGCCTTCGCTGGTCGAGTACTTGCCGCCGAGCCCGATCGAGTTCTGAGGCCGCTCGGTCAGGGTCACGACCACATCGCGGATTTCCTGCCCGTCTTCTGTTTCACCGGACGGCTCGTTCGTGAGGTCGGCGCGCGCCACCTTAAACATGCGCGTTTCGGCAAGCCGTGTGTTGAACTGGGAAAGCGCGGCAGGGTCGTAAACCTCGCCCGCCTCATAGGGAATGAGCCGGTCGAGATAGCTCGCCTTTGTCTTCATCTTCTCGTTCGGAAAGCGGGTCTCGCCGAAGACGACGCGCGGGCCAGTGCGGGTCTCATAGGTGACGCTTAGCGTTTCTGCGTCGCGGTCTCCAATGACGCGGCGTTCGTCCACTTCGGCATAGGGATAGCCGGCATTGCGCAGCTCGTTCGTGATCCAGCGTTCCGCATCGATCACATCCGCCGGAATAGCAGGGCGCCCCGCGCGAACAGGTAGGCCGTTCCGGATCAGATCCTGATCGGCTTCGGTGGGGCTCGTGCCAACGAATGAGACCTTTACCCTGCCAAGCGCGAAGCGAGGGCCCGTATCGATCCGCAGCCGGGCCTCTGGTGCGTCCGTGCCCAGCACAGCGAGGTCGATCTGGGGGTCGTAATAGCCTTCGCTGTTCAGCGCGCTGCGGACCGCTTCGGCCGCGCGCCTTCCCTGCCGGCGCGCCTCCAGCGCTGTCTGCGGCGTGCTTTCATCGGCGAGGGCATTCTGAAGAACTGACCGTAATTCACCGTTCGGCCTGTCGCCTGCGAACTCGATATCAACTTTCTCTGCGGCAGCAGATGCTGCCATCGCCAGGGCGGCGACAAGAAAGAAGGTAAGTCGATTAATCATCAGTCCCTGGCTCGCTAGGCAACAACTCTACACCGCTATCGACAGCGGCTGCCCTGGGACGCCGACGACTTCACTTAAGCGATATGTTGAATGCACTGAAATTCAACGTCGTCGACGTTGTTATGTTTCCGCTTTCTTCGCGCAATTTACAGTTCCGACATGTGCAGCGTCGGTCCCGGCCCGGCAGTTGATGCAGCGCAACTGCGCGAAAGGCAGAAGTTTTCACCTGAATTTAGAAAGCGATTAGGAAAATGAATGTTAGATGGCATTAGGCATAGTTGCGACTTGAAGGGGTGTGTGGCACCAGAGCGGACCTGATTTTCTATCGCCGGGACGAAATTTTGACCAAGAAGAAATCGTCGCCGGCGCAAGGCCGCAAATCGCCATCACCCTGGATGAAGGAACCGCCTGTCGGTGAAGCCCTGCGAAAGGCTTATCGGGACGTGGCTGAAGAGCCAGTTCCTGAGCGGCTGCAGGATCTGATCCGGCGCCTGCGCGAGCAGGAAAACAAACGAGATTGAGGCACGGCAAAAGCCGGCCCGCGCGTGTTGGAGTTGGGTGGTTTGGTTGAGAAAATAGAAGCGTCCTTCGTCGCCCGCCTCGAAGCCCTGATTCCAGAGCTCAGAGCCTTTGCGAGAGGTTTGTGCCGCGACGCCGCGCTCGCAGACGATCTCGTACAGGATACCTGCCTGAAGGCGTGGAGCTCGCAGGAAATGTTTGAGCCGGACCAGCCGATGCGTCCTTGGCTATTCAGAATCCTGCGCAACGAATTCTACATGCAGAAGCGCCGATCCTGGCGCTCGGTCAATCTGGAGCCAGATGTGATCGCTGCGGCTCTCGTCGCCGAAGCTCACCAAGAAACAGCCAAGGATTTTGCACGGATGGAGCGGCTGATCAGCCAGCTACCAGACGACCAGCGCGACGCGCTGATCCTTATCCTCGCTGCAGGCATGACCTATGATGAGGCCGGAGAGGTCTGTGGCTGCTCGGCAGGCACGATCAAGAGCCGCGTCAGCCGCGCGCGTGAAACCGTGAAACGGCGTTTCGTGTCGAGCGAGCGTTCATCCTATGCCGTCAAGCGCCCTGAGGGGCAGGGGCTTCCAGCGCTGCTTCATCGGCTCGATGAATTGGCTCTGTAGCTGCTGGCCCGGTCTGGGCAATTTCTGACAGGCGGGATGTTCAGCATAGCTTTGAGCCTGCCGACGAGGCCGAAAAAGCACGTGCTTCTAAGCTTAGACGTAGCGACGACGCTGCCGACTTTCTGCATGCCAGATGGCTGATGCGGCAGCTTATTCAGCAGCAACGGCCACAGCCTGGAACGCCTGTTCTTCAGAGTTATGACGACGCCCGCCCGGAGCTTGTTGGCGCGCCTGAGCTCGCTATCAGCTGGTCGAAGTCGGGATCAATCGCGGCAGCGGCACTGTCTGAAGTGAGCCGCATCGGCATCGATATCGAGCGGCTGATACCGCGCGAGACGAGCGCGATCCTCTCGATGACGGCCTCCCCAGCTGAGAGCGATGCCGTCATTTCCGCGGGCACGGAACTGGCACAGCTGGCCGCTTTCTATCGTCTCTGGACCGCAAAGGAAGCAGTTCTGAAATGCCGGGGAGAGGGGCTTCGCGGCGGCGCGAAGAGCGTTGAAATACCGTCGGAATTCATTCGGGGGCGTCTGGACGAAATCGAAACTAAAGATCGCGGCTTGTCGCTAATGTTGACGGTGATCGACGCTGGCCCCGATGCGGTTTGCACGGCCGCGTTCAGCGCGCAAAAATCGATTTGAACATCCATCCGGCGAGTGATCTGCCACTGGTGTGACGCTCGTCCTGCATGTCAAAAACCATAAGCGAAACAGTGCCGAAGGGCGGCGCTTCTATGCCTTCCTTGCGGATATCGAAGCCCATCGATCCATAAAACTCACGCATCTGTGCTTCGGCCAGAATGGCGATATAGCGGTGCTTGTTGCGGGCCACATAGTCGAGGACAGCGCGCATCACCGGGCCGAGCGTCTTGGAGCCGCGCCGTTCTGGAGCGGTGACCAGTTTCGACACGACGACGCAGCTTTCTCCTTCGGCGAGGACTGATCCAAGGTCGAAAACCCAAAATCTTTCAGTTGCTTCACTCGCATGGACTGGGATGACCTGCGCGCTGGAGACAAGGTCAGCCCCATCGAAAAGCGCGAAAGTCTCGCCCAGCGGGTCAGCATCGTCACGCAGCAGTCGGCTTTCATGGTCGGCTCCCTTCATGGCGAACTGCTTCTCGGCGCAATAGACCCGGTAGCGCAGGTGCTGGACCAAGGGCCGCGTGGCGTCGGTAACGGGGATGATCTCAAAATTATCCATGGGGATCATCTCCGACAGACCAGGCGCGCGCGGCGGTATCGAAGCGCAGATCGTAACGGCTGCGGGCGTTTGGGCCGATGACGAAAGGTGGGTCCAGCGTCAACTTTTGCGGATGGATACCCCATTTGCGGGCGAAGAATTCCTTCACGGCAACGCCTTTGATGAGATCTGCGCCCGTTAGCCCATTCAGCCCCCAGGCGGCGGCGACAGTGCCGGGCAGCCAGTCGCACGCCATCACGTCGGCGGGCGCGACGAGGCTGCGCTCGCCTCCCTGCCAGCTGAGCGGCGCGACCACCTCGTCATTTGCGCCCGTCAGAAAAGCCTTTCTTGCCAGTGGGTTGAGCGCGCCGAGCTTGCCTTTCGGATACGCTTTCTCGATGAGGTCCAGCCGCGCCCAGAGCGTGCCGTCTTCAAGATAGGCCTCGATCAGGACGGGTAGCTCATCAGAGCCTTCCGGTCGTGATTGCGGACGACCCCTGACGGTGACTTTGCCGTTTTCCGGAAGGGCGCTGAGCACAATCAGGCGGTCGATCCGGACGGGGTAGATGGCAGTGTTTTCCGCGCCCTCGAACCATTCTTCAGGCGTTTCGTGCGGCGGGCCATGGACGAGGCCGTCCAGTATGACCGGGTCGAACGGGTCCCCGGGATGAATGGCGGCGGAAAGGTCCAGAATAGCTTCGAAGCCCTTTGCGTCACGGTGCATGGAGATGACGGGCTGCATGGCGGGCCCGTGGAAAAGGTCGCCGGATGCATAGGGATCAGCACGCTTTTTTCCATGTTTTTCGGGCCCGAGTTTCGGCTTTGGCCCCCGAACGGGCTGGCTAATCTTTCCGGCGGAAATTTCGTACCAGGGGGCGTCGCCACAGAGGGCATCGCGGCCGCGCAGTTTTGCGTCGCCGTCTGGTGTTACCCTGGCCTCTACGCTGAGGCCCTCAGCACTCAAACTGCCCCAGCGTTTTGGCGAAAACGCTTTCAGTTCAATCGGGTAGCCTTCGAAGCCTGCCGCTCTCGCCTGCTGCAGAGCCATTCCGGCCTGCGCCAGAAGCGGGAGCGCGGGGAGGGTATGCGTTGGACGATGCGACTGGAGCCAGCCCTCGTTTCCAGCAGAAAACATGGTGCAGTGGCGGTGCACTGACGGTGTATGGGCGGTGCATATCCGGACGCTTAGTTCGCGCATCTCATAGATTTTCAGCCCATCGACCCAGAGCACGCCGCGCCCCTTCACGATGGTCGCGTCATCGTGCTCTTCGACCGAAAGAATCTCGACCATCGGGGTCGCCTGTTTCGCCGTGGGCATGACCTGGCCGCGATAGGCCCAGTTTACCTCATTGGTTTCTGCAATCGGCTCCCAGACAGGGTGCTCGAACCGCTCTGCGAGACCTTTGAGGTCAGCGGCGCGGGCGAGAAGCTGAACCAGCATGTCGAGGCCGAGTGAGCCGGGCTGGACCGGGTCAGAGAAGAAGTGCGCCTTGAAATACCAGGCATAGGGATCGACGGCCTGCCGGGCGCGGATCTGGCCAAGACCGGCGCTACCGCCTTCTGGTTCGAACCGGTCGATGACATCAAACAGCGCAAGCCGGTTGCGGGAGGCCTGAAGGCGCGTGCCGTCCTCGCTCGGTGGGTCGGCTGGCGCGCTGACGAAGTCGCGATCTGTGTCGGTTGGCTTGAGGCCTGCCTGCGCGGCGAGTGACGCTTTGGTGAAGAAGCCAAAGCTCGTCTCCAGCGAGATGATGGGTGTGCCATCAGCGAGCGTGGCTTCGAGCGCGAAGAAGACGATGGTCATCGGCCCAACGCGCGAGCATCGGGTCAGCGTTGTCGTTGTGCGGACCATGCCATCGCCGGGGCGAACCTGGCGGTGAAGCTTGCCGCTGCCATCGAGATTGCGGAAGCGCGTCTCACCGGACAGGGCAAAGCCCGAATAGGAAGCGAGCCAACCACAGGGTTGCAGAATGACTTCGGTCAGCACGCTGAAAGGCATGTTGCCGGTGCCGCCATCCTCGAAATACCAAGCGTCTGGTGGGACATCATATTCGGCAACAGCTTTCAGGCCTGCCGACTGCTGGCCAGCAGGGCCAGAAACGGACAGGACACGGCTGACCATGTGGTAGGGCGGTTGCGGTAGGCGGGGGACAGCGCCTTTGGTGTCGAAGGGCGCATACATGCTGCCAAAGGCGTTGCTTGGCGCGCCAGAGCCGCATTCCATGAGGGCCGCTTCATCACCGCGCACGTCGCAATCAGTATTCACATAGTGGGGCGGTGCGGAGGCTTTTGGCTGGTCTGGCCATTGGCGGCGAAGGCGGACGCCAAAGCGCGGACAGTAGAAGACCTTTCGGCCATCAGAGCGCGCAAGGAGGCTGGCGAAGACCATGGGTTCTTCGCCGTCGATCACTTCATCGACGAAGACTTCATAGGTGATGTCGTGGTCCTCATCGGGCGTCACCTGACCCCGGCAGTAGAAGGTCGCAGACGCGCCCGGTGCCGGTTCGAAGACATGGCTGTCGCGCTCAATGGTGAGGCCAAGTCCTGCGGCGGTGAATTCAAGCGCCTGAACAGCCGCCTCGGCCATGAGCGTGCCGGGCATGCACGGGTCTTCATGGAAATGGCCATCATAGAACCAGGCGTGTTTGGCGACGCGGTGGCGGGCCTTGAGATAGCCGCGACCCCAAGGGCCGCCGGTGGGATCGAACTCGGCCACATCATCGAACAGTGAGAGCTTGCCAGCTGGCAGGCGGGCAGGGCGCGTGTGCGGGGCCGCGCGCTCAAACCCTTCGCCGAAACAGCGATAGGTGTCGCCAGCGCGGAAGGCGGCGACTTCGGCGGCGCTGAAGCTGTGCTTGCTTGTCGGCGACGTCTTGTCGAGGCGCGGGTCTGCCGTCGGCGCGCCTTCGCTGGCGTCCCAGAGCACGCCCTTGGAGTTGGCGAGTTCCTCATCAGTGAAGAAGCCTGCCTGCCCATTGCGAACAGACAGAAGCAGGCGCTCGTCAGCATAGCAGTCATATTCGAAGAAGAACATGCGCACGCCGGATAGCTCTGCATGGCCCTTGATCGAGATCTGGAAGCGCAATGTCTCTCCAACGCGCGGCAGGCCGCCTTCGTGGAAGGTAAGTTCGCAGCCGAGCAGGCGGTAGACGCGGTCCGAGCAGTTCAGCATATCAGCGCCCATCCATGAGATGAGCGCAAGGCCTGCCTGCCCCGCTTCGATCAAGGGGCCCGGACGCAGCATGCCGTCGCTGACCGCCCATAGGTCTGCAGTGACGTCGGTTTCGGTCCAGATCGTGCCCTTTCCCTGGACAAGCGCGTCTGCGTCGATGCCGGTAATCCGGTCACAGAGCAGCATGGGCGGGCGCGGCATCCGGACCTGACGGCGGAATTTGTCCTGCGCGGCGAAGGCTTCGCCAAAGACATCCGAGATGTTGCCGACCGCGGCTTCTTCGATCTGAGCCCGGGTGAAGGAGGGGCCTGTTGGCGTCCTGCGCTCTAGCGGCGTGATAGATCTACGGGCTTCCGCCGACGCAGGCGTGATGCGCCTGGCGGGGTTCGGTTTGGGTGCGGTTGGTGGTGTCGGCACGGCTGCAGGCATCGTCGCCGTTGCCGCTCGAGTCCGCTCCAGAACGGTCGTCCCAACTGTCTTCACCACGGGCGGGACCCAGCTTGTGCCGGGCGGCAGTGGAATTGTTCGCGTGCGAGCAGGTTTTGCTGGCGGGAGCGGACCGGGACTGAAGGATGGCCGCTTGGGTGGAGAGAGACGGCGGCGGGCCGTGTGCGAAGCGCCAGATGGAAGCTGTGGCAGGCGCGGCGGCGGGACATGCGCATCGAAGGTAACTGCGCTTCTGTCTTTCACCCGCAATGGCAGTGTGTTGGCGCTAGCCTCACCTAGCTGTACCTTCAGCCAGTCGACATTGAGGGCGTGCCCTTCGGCGAAGAGGCGAGCGGTGAGGGCGGCGATACTGTCGAGAGCGGGCGTGCCGAACCGGTCTACTGGCAGGGCTGTGACAGAGGCCCCAAGCGTTTCCTGAATGGCTCCGGTGAGCGTATCGCGAGGGCCGATTTCGATGAAGGTCCTTACCCCGTCGGCATGCGCCGCGCGGAGAGTCGCCGGGAAATCGATTGGCGCGATGGCCTGACCTGTCAGCATGTTGGCGGCGCTGTCGGCGGACACATAGTACGCGCCGTTTATGGCGTTGGCGTAGAAGCGCACGCCCTTCGGCGCTTTCGTCTTGCGGAAATGAAGCTGATGCCAGATCTTCTCATAGGGCAGCATGGCAGGGGTGTGCACGGTAAGGTCATGCGGGACCCGTATCGCCGCCGCGCCGAGCCGCTTTATGACGCGCTGGCATGCGGCTGCCTCACCAGAGATGACGACATCGCTGGCGCTGTAGATGATGGTAATGTCGCAGCGCGGCTCAGGCTTGATTGCATCGCGCACAGCGGCCTCGCTGTTGCGCAGACGCCAGGTTTCCCAGTCGATCTGGGCTTTCTCGCCCCACGCCTTGCGGGCGGTTTCAAACGCGCCTGCGAGGTAGCGATCATACATGCCGCTTTCGCCAATCGTTCCCATGAGCCCGTCAGCATCGACCCATGCGCCGAAGGCGATGAGCGAATTGGTCTCGCCGGATGACAGACCCATCGCGACGGTCGGGTTGAGACCAAGCTTCTTCGTCAGGAGCAGATGCTGGGCCTGCGAGACAAGCGTGGTGGCGCGCAGCTGGCTGAAGGCGCTTTCAAGGCCTGTGGCCAACGTATCGGCAACAGATTGAGCCGCCGGGAAACGCTGGGCGACAAGCTTGCCAAGGGACGGGAAGGCAGAGAAGAGATCGCGCCCCATGCCGGGATAGGCAGCCGCCGCGCCGGTAAATACAAAGGCGAGATCGCCCTTTGGCGCGCCCTCACCGAAATGGATGCCTTCGCCGCTTTCAAGTCTGCCTGAACGAAGACGCGATGCAGCTTCGAGGCGAAGGGCCGTCATCTCTTCCGGGCGGGAGGCGAGCAGAGCGACGCGGTGGCTGCCGTCGCTGGCCTGTTCTTGGGCTTCGAGACAGGCGATGAGCGCGTCGCGGCTGTCGGCGCCGTATGTTTCGAGCAGCGGCGGCGGGCGCAGCAGGTCTGGCGAGGGTTGCGGGCGCGTCTTCAGTATGACGGCAGCACCTGCCACAGCCGGGCGAGTGGCTGAATTGTCGAGGCGCGGGATGAGGCCCGTGTTGGTAAGCTCCAGCCCGCGCGCGGCGGCTTCGGACTGCAAGCCAAGCTCGACGAGGCTGCCCGCCGCATGGGCATGGCCGTAGATGCGGGAGATGAGGGCATTGGGCGCCTGGCCCGCTTGAATGCGGAGCGCTCGGATTTTGGTTGCCGAAGGGGCGTCGACGCTGCGCTGCAGGATGACGGCGGCGGCGGCGTCACCTGTGCGCGCGCTGCTCGTGGCGGTGTGAACCACATCGCTGGACAGGTCGGCTGCAGCAACGATGGCGGCGTCAATCTCGCCCGCCTGAAGGGCGCGGATCGCGAGCTCTGTGGCGCGAAGCCCAGAAGCTTCCTCCTCCATCACCGCAAAGCCGAGCGCGCGCCAGTCGCCGCGTACATTCAGCCGGTTGGCAGACACATTCGGCATGGCGCCGAGGACGTCGCCAGCTTTCAGCGGCGCGGCGATGGAGTTGCGGGCGGCGTCAGCTTCTGGCGATGTTGGGTTGAGTCCCAGACGCTCTGAAATCCGTGCACGGAGCATCCAGCGGGTCGCTTCGGGCGAGCAGCTGAAACCGGTGTAGACGCCGACGCGCGCGCCATCCGGGAGGGACGAACGGGCAAGGGCTTCGTCAACGGCGTCCCAGAGCGCGACCTGCTGGCCCTGCGCTGAAGAAAGATCCGAGGGCGGCGCGCGTAGGGCTTTCGGGTCGGCATGGGTCTCTGTCATCGCGCCGCGCGCATCCTTTGGCGGACGCATCAGGCGTTGAACCACGCGGGCGACGCCGCGATCCGGGCCAAGGGAGAGGCCGGTGGCGGTGATGGCGATATGGGGCGGCTTCTGATCGGGCTTCGCGGCCTTTCGGCGGGCGCGGTGGCCGTCATCGGCGGCGAGGATCAGATGGGCATTGTTGCCGCCAAAGCCGAAATTGGAGAGGGCGGCGATGCGTGGGCGGCCGTCCGGCCATTGGCCGTGCCGGGCGGGGGTAAGCGGGCTGCCGCCAAAGCCCGCGATAGCATCGCCCTCAAGCCGCGTCGGGGGGATGATGCCTTCATTGACGGTGAAGATGAGCTTGATGAGGCTCGCCATGCCAGCGGCCGTGATGAGGTGGCCGAGATTGCCTTTGAGCGACCCGATGGGGAGGCCGTCTACGCCTTGGAAATGGGCGGCGGTGGCAGATAGCTCGACGGCATCGCCCGTGCGTGTGCCTGTGGCATGGGCTTCGACGAGCCCGATGTCGCGTGACGGGTCGAGGCCCGCGCCTGCCCATGCGGCGTCCATGGCTTCGCGCTGGCCTTCGCCGTCTGGCGCGAGAAGGGATTTGCGGCGCCCGTCATTGGAAAGGCCGATGCCGCGAATGACGCCGAAGACTCGGTCTGCGAGGTCGCAGTCTGACAGGCGTTTCAGAACGATGGCGGCGGCACCTTCTGCCGGGACAAGGCCATCTGCACCCTCCACGAATGGCCGTGAGCGGCCTGTCGGTGAGAGCGCGTTGAGGGCTGAAAAGCCCTGATGGAGAATGAGATTGTCCGCGCCATTTACGGCTGCCGCGACGACGATATCGAGGCTGTGATCCTGCAGGCGGTCGCAGGCGAGCTTGATGGCATAGAGGGAGGAGGCGCAGGCTGCATCTATGGCGAAGGCCGGTCCGGCCGCGCCAAGCGAGCGGGCAAGAAGCTGCGCAGGGCCGCCTGTGTTGAAACGGTTCTGTGGGTGGATGCCCGAGGTGCCGTCCAGCCAGATGTCTGCGGCAAAGTCAGAGAGGGCGCGGCTCGGATAGCCGAGATTGCCAGCGATGACGCCGATGCGGTTTTTTCGAGCCTTGGGCTGTCCGGCTTCGCGCCAGGCTTCGCGGCCCGCATGCAGCAGCCACTGAAAGACTGGGTCGAGATCTGCGGCGTCGATGTCACCGAGGTCATGGGCGGCGGCGTCGAAGACTTTGTCGAAGCCGGTGACGAAGGCGCCTTTGTAGCCGAGGGCCTGCTGCTCGGCGTCGGTGACGCCCCATTTGCCCGGCGGGGCATCGGTGATGAGGCTCCTTTCCTCAAGCACGGCCTGCCAGAGTTCGGCAGGGGTAAGCGCGCCGGGGAGGACGCAGCCGCGCCCGACAATGGCGATCGGGTCGAATTTCGGCTCAGACATGCGCGATCTCCGCACCTGCGACGAGCTCTACGGGGCAGGCGGCACCTGCGAGAACTGCATCGGCAAAAGCGTTCGCCCCGGCGGACTTGGAGATCAGCGGGACGCCAAGCTCTGCGAATTTGGCGCGGAGGCCCTCGTCCACCATGCCGCCATCCCAAGGGCCCCAGTTTATGGAGGTGATCGCGGCGGCCGGATTGGCCGATTTCAGCCACCAGGCCATGCGGTTCAGGATTTCGTTTGCCATGGCGTAGTCGGCCTGGCCTGCATTTCCGTAACGGGCGGCGACCGATGAGAAGAAAACCACGGTCTTGAGCTGGCTTGTATCGAGCTGAGAGATGAGAGCTTCGAGGCCGCCAATCTTGGGGCCGAAGACGCGAGTTTGTCAGCAAGGACGCCTGCGCCATGCACGAGACCCGTAATGTCGCCAAGCTGGCTGCGGATATTGGTGAGGGCTGCGCCGAGGGCGGCGGGGTTAGAGACGTCTGCCGGGATGTAGCGCGCCTCACCGCCAGCGCGGGCGATAGCGTCCAGCGTTTCGCGGATTTCAGCGCCGGAGAGCAAGGCGCGGGCGCGGCTGTTAAGCGCGGCAGGCGTGATCCTCTCGCCAGCGTCCTTGGCCGCCTTTGCGAGCGCGCCGCGCAGCGCTTTTTCATCTGTGGTGACGGGAAGGCCTGAGGGCCATGGTGTGATCTCTGAGCGGCCGAGCAGTGCGAAGCGCGCGCCTGTGCGGCGGGCGAGCTCAATCACGCAGTCTGCAGTCACGCCGCGCGCGCCCCCTGTGACGAGGATGACGTCCTGCGGGCCAAGGCGTCCCGGCTGGTTGCGGGGCAGGGTGAAGTCTGTGTCCTGCGGCACGTAACGTCCAGCGGGGCTGAGGCCTGCGGTGGGCGCGGTGCCGCCCGTGAGCAGTTCTTCGGCGAGATGGCTGGCCGCGAGCGCCGTGCCGAAGCCAGCCACGTCGATATCGATCAGGCGGATTGTGGCGGCGGCGAATTCTCGTGCGGCGGTGCGGGCAAGGCCGGAAAGCCCGCCGCGCCAGGCCCGGTGGTCGTGCGGCTGGAAGAGCCCGCCTGTGTCCTGAAGCAGGATGACCGTGCCGCCCTGGGTTTCGAGTTGCGGGGCGTTGATCTTGAGCGCAGCGACGGCATCTGCGTGCAAAGTCTCTCGCGGGCTGGTTAGGCCGTGGGCGAGGATCAGGGCGCTGGCTGTCCCGCTCGGACTGGTGACGGCGCTGACCCTGAAGCCCGATGCATTGAGCGCGGCCACGAAGGGCTGCGCTGCGCCGAGGTCCGGGCTCACCCATTCAGTCAGCGATGCTTCGCGCAGGCCCGGTGTCACCCGTCCGATGGCGGATTGGCTGACATAAGCCACAGCCTTGAGCGGCAGGGATGGAAGCGTTGCGGCTTCCTGCCCGGGAGCTGGCGAAGCGGGGCGGGCAGCGTCAGGCGACGCCGGCGCGCCCCCTAGCCAAAAAAATCGGCGATCTTCCGGATGGAGCGCAGCTCTGCGATCTGTTCCGGTTCAACTTCTGGCAGGTTCGGCATCTGCTCCCGCAGGGCAGAGAGGATCTCGACCTGCTTGATGGAGTCGACACCAAGCTCGCCCTCAAGGTCCATATCGTCCTCGAGCATTTCCGGCGGATAGCCCGTCTTGTCGGCGATGAGGTTGCGGACAAGTTCGGTCATGTTGACGCCGGACGGGGCTGCTGCGGGCGGCGCTGCCGGAGCAGGCGCAGGCGCGGCGGCAGCGATATGGTGGCCGTTGCCATTCGCATAGCCATTGCCATTCGCGTGCACAGCTGGGGCCGCTGGCGCGGGAGCCGGGGCGGCGCTGTCCGATGGGCTGAGGAAGGCCGCGATCTTCGCGATCGTGCGGAGTTCGGCGATCTGTTCAGGCTCGATTTCCGGCAGGCTCGGCATCTTCTCACGCAGGGCCGAGAGGATCTCGACCTGCTTGATGGAGTCGACGCCCAGCTCACCCTCAAGGTCCATGTCAGGTTCGAGCATGTCTGACGGGTAGCCGGTTTTCTCAGCGACGAGGCTGGTCACGAGTGCGGTGAAGTCCTGCGCGGCGGCTGGAGCAGGGGCCGGAGCCGGAGCAGGCGTTGGCGCTGCCATGATCGGCGCAGGCGCCGGGGCAGGCGCAGATGGGACGGGAGCTGGCGCCGGTTGAGGTGCAGGAGCTGCTGCGACCGGTGCCGGGGCAGGTGGGGCCACGGGCCGAGGCGCTGGCGCGGCTTGCGGTTGCGCCGCGGCGGCAGGGACTGCGCTGGACGCTGCGAGCATCGCTTGCGTCGCCTGCATATACTGGGCGTGCGCCGTCTGGAGTGTCTGCATGTAGGCATTATGCGCCTCCGTCATCTGCGCGTGGATCTGCGCGGCGGTGGAGGCGGGAGCGGTCTGGCGGGGCTCAGTCATGGGCGAAGGTCCTGGCTGGGGTGACTTTACAGAAGAAGGTGTTGGCGGTGCTGGCTTTGATGCAATCGGGTCGGGTGGAGCAGCGGATAAGGGTTCGCTCAGCTTTGGCCGGGTGTTCTCGGCGTTTGGCGGCGGGAGCGCGGCTGCACCGCCTTTCGGCGGATAGGGCTTGTTGTAATTGGCGCCGGTAAGGTCGATCGCGTGCTTGGAACGGGCTTTTCGCGGTTCTGGCGCTGGCATGTTGGCAAAGAGCGCTTCGAGGTCGACTTCATGGCCGAGGACAGCCAGCTTGCCGATGCCAGCGAGGAAAGCGGCGAGGCCGCTGCCCTTCTTGTCATCGAGCGCGACGGCGGTCGCCTTGCCGGGAAGGATCTGGCCGACAAGCGCGGTCAGCACCGTGCCGGGGCCAGCTTCCAAGAAGGTGGTGACGCCTGCCTCATGCATCGCCTCAATGATCTCACGGAAGCGGACGGGGCTTTCGATCTGTCCGGCGAGGAGATCACGCTGTTTGTCATAGGCAAGCGGGTAGCGCTTGGCCGAGGCATTGGCGAAGACAGGGAAGTCAGCCTTGGCAAAGTCAGTCTTGCCGAGCGCCTTGCGGAACGGGGCAACGGCGCCTGCAACTATCGGCGAGTGAAAGGCCGACGCGACCGGCAGGCGGCGCGCCTTGATGCCAGCGGCCTCTATGGCCTGACGGGCCGCTTCGATCGCGTCGACCGGTCCGGAGAGCACGGTCTGGGTCGGCGCATTGTCATTGGCGACAACGACGTCCGGATGGTTTTTGAGAATTGGCGCGAGCTGCTCGCTGGATGCCTGTGTCGCCAGCATTGCGCCTTCATTGTCGGCGGCGGCTTTGTTCATCAGCTTGGCGCGTTTGACGGCGGTCGAGAGCGCATCCTTGTCAGAGAGAACGCCGGCGGCATTGAGCGCCATGATCTCTCCAAAGCTATGACCGGCGGCCATGTCGGCGTTTAGTCCGGCCTTTTCGAGCACGGCGAGAACGGCCAGTGACGCTGCAGCGAGCGCGGGCTGTGCGTTCTCCATCGCGGTCAGCGTATCGGCCTGCGCCTTGGCGTCTTCGTCATTGAAAGCCGATGGCGGGAAAGCGAGCCGGTGAAGGGCGAGCTTGCCCGCTTTCTTGTGGCTGGCGGCAAAGTCCCATGCGGCGCGCGCTTCAGGGAAGGCGAGCGCGAGCTCACGGCCCATGCCGACATACTGGCTGCCCTGTCCGGGCATAAGGTAGGCGAGCTTTCCGGGCGCGGCCTTACTGAGGCTGATGGTGGCGCCTTTCGGCAGAGGGGCTGTTTCGGCAGTGCCTGCGCGAATGAGCGAGGCAAGCTTTGCGGCTTTGGCGGCGAAGTCCTTATTGTCGCTGGCGGTGATGGCCGCGCGGCAGACGGCATCGGCAGCAAATGAGACGTGGCCTTCGCTGGCCGCGATGGCGAGGTCTTCCTCATGCACCAGCTTCGACGCGATAGTCTCGATAGTCTTGGCGAGGTTGTCCGGCGTGTCTGCCGAAACCATGACCAGCTCGGCTGGCAAAATGCGGTCGGGGTGAGGGGCGAGCTGGCCGGTATATTCTTCCAGCGTGACGTGAAAGTTCGACCCTCCGAAGCCGAAGGAGCTGACAGAGGCGCGTCGCGGATGGGCCTTGTCTCTGACCCAGGGGCGTAGCTCGCGATTTACATAGAAGGGTGACCCGGCGAGCGCGGGGGCGGGCTGGTCGACTTTCAGTGTCGGTGGCAGCGCTTTGCGCGAGAGCGCCATGACCGTCTTGATGAGGCTGGCAGAGCCTGCAGCCGCCTTGGTGTGGCCGATCTGTGATTTCACAGAGCCGATGGCGCACCACGGATCGGAGACGCTTTCGCCTTCCTTGCAGAAGACAAGTTTCAGGCCGGGCGGCGTCACCCGCTTTTGTACCGGTGCCGTGTGCTTCGACGAGTTCGACAGAGCGCGGGTCATAACCCGCCTGTTCATAGGCGCGGCCAAGCGCGCGGGCCTGACCATCCGGGAGCGGGGCATAGATCGCCGTAGCGCGCCCGTCCGAGCCTGCGCCAATCCCCTTGATGACAGCATGAATACGGTTTCCGTCCCGCTCTGCATCGGAAAGCCGGCGGAGCGCCAGGATGCCGATCCCTTCGCCAAGCATGGTGCCGTCGGCCTTGTCCGAGAAGGGGCGGCAATCCCCTGTCGGCGACAGGGCCGGTGTCTTGGAAAAGCACATATACATGAGAATGTCGTTCAGCGCGTCGACACCGCCGGCGAGGACAAGGTCGCTATCACCGGCGCGAAGCTCATGGATGGCGCCGTGCAGCGCCGAGAGGGATGAGGCGCAGGCCGCATCTGGTTGGCGATCCGCCCGGCGACGACATTGCCGAGAAGGCCGGGAAAGGTGCTTTCCTTCCACTCGGAGAAATTCTCAGAAATCTTGTCGGCGATCGCCTGCACCTGCGTCTCTGGCAGGCCAGCCTCGCGCAGGCCCTTTACCCATGACGGGCGCTGCAGGCGGCCGGACATATGGCCGACAAGCTCGGTGGCCGATGCGACGCCAAGGATGCAGGAGGTACGCTTGCGGTCGATGGTGCCATTGGTGGCCTTTTCAGCCTCATCCAGTGCGGTCTGTGCGACCATAAGGGCGAGCAGCTGCGCGCTGTCAGTCGCGTCGATCGAAGCCTTGCGGCGAGAGGAAGCCGCCGCGCTCGCCATATGTCTTGTCGCGGGCGCGCGGATTGGCGTCGTAATAGTCTTCGATCAGCCAGTGGGTCGGCGGTACCGGCCCCAGCGTATCGACGCCTTCTGCAATATCGCGCCAGAAGCCCGGCGTGTCCCCACGGCCCGGGAACATGGCACCGTAGCCCACAATTGCGATGTCTGCTGGTCCTGACGTTCTGTCTGCCATGTTGTGTCTCAGCCCCTCAGCCAGAGATTTATTCGAATAGCCCCGCCCTGTAGTCGAAAGCTGATTGTGGAATGTTCTCTCCGCACGCGCGCCGCGCCTGGAGCCGTGTGAGATGAGCCGCCCCGTCGAGGAGGTTCAGCGCAATCTGTTTGACGGTGCGGTTCTCGAGCGCTTCGAGCGGGCTTCCCTTCACCCATTCATTGAAGGCGCCCATCGCCGGGCCGCACCAGATCTGGTAGTCGCGCAGGCGCGTTTCATCGCCTTCACGCGCCCACTGCGCCCCAAAGAAAAGATAGCGCCGGAAGACAAGCGCCAGCTGATGGCGCGGGTCGGCTTCGGCTTTCGCGAGCTCTTTCGGATTGGTCGCGCTCATATAGGCGCGGGTCTTCTCCCATGCGGCAGCGTAGGGCTCACCAAGCGCGGTTTCGATGAAGGCCTGTTCCTGCGGCGTGCAGTCGGCAAAGCTGGTGCGTGTCCTGTAGATCTCGCGCATGCGTTTGCCGCGCATGGCGAAAAGCGTCCCGCGCTTTAGCACCTGAACCTCTACGCCCTGTTCGAACATGTCGGCGGCCGGAGCCATCGAGACGTCAGCCGGGCCTGCATCCGCCAGCAGTTTGCGCCCGGCCAGCGAGAGGCCGGATTCGACCGCGGCCTGATTGACTGATCCGGTAATGATATAGGCCGCGCCCATCTGGAAGGCTGCGGCTGCTGCCCAGGGTGTGCCGATCCCACCGCCAAGGCCGATGCGGATATCGTCGGCGTTGATGCCATGCTCTTCGCAGACCTGGCGGCGCGCCTGAACCAGTGAGGAGAAGAGCGGACCGGCGGCGCGATTGTCAGTATGCCCGCCGCTATCGGCTTCGGCGGTAATGTCGAGAGCAACCGGGACGCTCGCGGCGATCTCGGCCTGCTCGCGTGTGATGTCCCCCCGGGAGACGAGCTGTTTCAGAATGGCATCGGGAGCAGGGGCCATGAACTGGCGCGCAACTTCTGCGCGCGAGACCTTGGCGAAGACGTAGGTGCTGCGCTGGATGCTGCCATCGGCGGCGCGCGACAGGCCAGCGGCGCTGTATCGGACGATTTCGGGCGACAGCTGCATGAAGGCAGAGGCAGAGACGCGGGCGACACCTCGCGAGAGGAAGAGGTCAACGACGGCACGCTCATAGCCCGGCTGCTGCGGCGTATGGATGAGGTTGGCCCCCCAGGCAGGCGCGCCTTTGCCGAGGGCGGCCTCAATCTCATCAAGACCTGCGGCGATGGTGTCCGGCTTGAGGCCAGCGCTTCCATAGAAGCCGACCAGACCCGCCTGCACAGCCGCGATGACCATGTGCGGCGTTGCGATGCCGCGCGCCATCTCACCGACGATATAGGCAAAGCGGCTACCATGGGTCTTGGTGAATGCGTGATCGCCCAGCCAGTCTGCATAGACCGCTGCCGTGTCGTTTTCAGAGCCTTGTTTGGTTAAGGGGGGCTGGCGCGTCTCAACCTTCATGGCCGGGCCGCTATGATGACTGGGTTCCCAATGCTGAATCCGCATCCGTCAGCTATTCCCCTACAGGTTGTGGATTAGAGCGCGATTTGGCCTTTCTTGCAATGTTCCAGCCAGTCTTTTTCGCATGCGCAGCAAAAGTGACAAGAAACGTGACGCAGATGTCACGATTTTGCTCAACCTATTGCAATTGCAACAGAATGAGCGGCTGCATAGATATGTATATAAGGTCGAAAACCCGGGCTAGCCCCATGCCCCGAAGGCATGGCTGGTGGCTATTGAAAGCCTTGAGATAAGCGACCCACACTGGCGGAGTGGTTCTATCAACTCCTGATGGAGGCGATCATAGCCTGCCTGACTTGGTGCGCCGCTTTCATAGCCGGGTTCGACCATGCCCTGAAATATGTCAGTTTCGCCGCGAGACGGTGGGTAGATCGTCTCCAGGAGGTCGGCAGCATCATCGATCCGCATGTCGAGAACGAGCGAAATGATGTCGCTGCGGCTGGTATCGTGGCGCGCCGAGAGATCGCTGAGACGGCCTGTCAGGCTGAGCGCGTAAAGCATCAGAGCCTGGCGGATGGCGTGGAGAGCATGGAAGTCCAGCCGGTTCTCATGCCGGCTCTCGACGCTGGGCGCATCATCGAGCGAGGCGATCAGTGTATCAAACTCGATCAGGTCCACGCTTAGTCGGTTGGCGATTTTCTGAAGGCTGGCAGCTGTATGATTCTCACCGAGCGTATCTGCGACGCGGCGAAGGGCGCTGGCCTGTGAGACGTCGCCATGACGGGACACAGCGAGCCAGACATGCGGGTCGAAGACACTTGCATAGCCGCGAAGGACTGGCAGGCTGGTCAGCATCCGGGCACGGGTGGCCAGCATGATGAGGGCATGAAGGCGCGGCGAAGCATTGATGATGTCGCGCATCCGCTCTTTCTCTCGCGGCATGGCAGAGCCGATCCCGCAGGCGGAATTCAGCGGCACGCCAAGCTGCTGGAGCATGGCATTGTGCGAGATGGCCCGGATGGCAGATGGCCCGCTTGGTCCGCCCGCGCGTTTTACCGGGCGCGAGCCAGCCTTGACCAGAAAGCCGGAGGTGAAACCGCCCAGCATCTTCTCATAGTCGCGGTCGACAAACAGCGTCTCATGCCAGTTTCGAAGCGCGCGATAGGCATCCCAGACAAAGTCGGTCTGGGTATAGAACGCGTCGTCATCGGTAGAGGCTGGCTCTGACAGGATGTGTTCGCAGAAGGCGGCATAGGTCGCGCGCGACAGCTCTGGCGTGGCGAAATGAAGAAAACCGTCGCCGCCCTGAAAGCTCACTTCGTGGATGGGCTGGATGTCGCGGGCGAGGAGCTCACCGCGCGTCCATGGCGTCAACAAATGATCGTGGCGCTGCTGGAAGCTGCCGGGATAGGCGCCGCGTCCGATGGACTCGCCATGCGTATTGAAGACTAGAAGGCCCGTGCCGGGCAGGACTTCGCCGAGCGCGCGTCCGATCAGGCTGTGTATCCGCTCAATCGCCATATTGCCGGCGACCTGACCGATGAAGCGGCCAGAGTCGGAAAAGCCAAGCTGGATAGAGAGATAGCCGCGAGTTTTGACATAGTCCCTGAAGGCAGCCTCCTCGAGCAGGCGTTCGACAAAACGCCCGCCGGTTTCGAGGGCTTCTGGTGTTTCAAAGAGCGGTGAGATGTCGAGGGCATGATCCACGCCGTACTGGCGGGCAAGGTGCAGCGCGCCCATGACGGTTGCCGGGTTTTCGCTCTCTGCGATGAGGAAGCGGATGGGTGAGCCTGCATCGACATGTTTCAGGATCTGCGCGCACATCATGAACTGGCGCCGGGCGGTGGACTGTTCGAGGAAGAGGTCTGCGAAATTGACGGGGCGCACCTCTGTTTTGCCCGCCATCTTTGACAGCTTGCTGAGCGCAAGGCGGCCAAGCTCACTGTCTTCGGTTTCAAGGTCGAGATCGCGCTGAAGGACGGTGCGCACCTGCGCAGCGTTCACGCGAAGATGGATGCGGGCGGTGCCGAGCTGGAGCGCATCAATTTCGGCGCGCAGGATCATCAGGGCGGCTGCTGTCTCATCTGGCGTCTCAGCGTCTTCGATGAGCGTCGTCAGTGGATCGGTCAGGGTGGCCGCGTCGGTGATTTTCGCGTCCGAGGCGGCTGTCAGGAAGTTGGCGGCGTCGCTGAGAACGTCCGGGTCTGAGAGGTCCTGGCCGAATCTTCCGGCGGCTGCTTCGGTATGGGCCTGCGCAGCGGCGAGCCGTTCCTCTAGAGCCTTAAGCGTCTCGAACTCGTCGAAATTGGAAAGACGCCCGCGATAATAGGCGAGCTGGGCGGCCTTCTCGCGAAGGCGTAGCGTGATGGATTGCGACCAGTGAATGTCGGTGCGTCCATCGAGGTCATAGCCGACCCAGCTTGCAAGTGTTGGCAGGACCGGGCGCAGGCCGCGCCAGTTATCGAGGGATGTTCGGGCTGTTTCGACAATGAGGCTGGCATAGTGGCCGGCGGCGTCCTGCGCGTTCGCAATCGCGTCCTGCGCTTCTTCATGCTCATGTCTGAGCGTGATCTGGTCGGGCCAGTCTGGTTGGGGATCGCTGGCGGCGGATTTGAGGGTGGCGAGTTCGCCTTTGCCGGGCTGGCTTGCATAGGCGGCGAAGGCACGGCGCAGGCGCTGGGAGAGAGCGAAAGTCGGGTGAGCGGTAAAGACAATACCGCCAGCATGCCGCGTTACGGTTTCGCGAAAACGGTCAGGGTCCGACTTGGCGAGGGCAGAGAGTTGCGCGCCGACGCCGGCGAACGCATCCTTCGGTTTGCCGATCTCAGTGTGCTGCGCCCTGAACTGGTCGGCGCGTGCCTGCAGGAGATCGAAGTGCAGCACGTCCACCGTTTCTGCGACGCTGGAGAGGCTGGTGCGGCCGGCCTCAAGGTCCTGAAAAAGCTGAAGGGCAAAGGAGAAAACCGAATTGGTCAGCGGGTCGCGATCAATGCCCTCGGCGTGGTCGCGCAGGAACTTGCGGATGCGGGCCGGGTCGAGCGGCGTCTTTCTGGTCGGCATATTGTCGGTCTCCCTGAAAGCAAGATAGCGTCTGAACGCTCATCTTGTTCAGCAGGACGGTCTGACCAGTGCCGGTCAAGGCTGAGGGAGGGCAGGCGCGGGACCGATCCTGCATCTGCCTGCCGACAGCGCAGAGATCGCTAAAGCGATGCCATGATGCCGCGGCTCGGGGCGACCTTATTGTCGAGGAAGTCGCGCCAGATTGCGGCGACCGCATCGGCGCCTTTCACCCGTTCGATCTCGATTTCCTTTGAGGCCTCGCGGGCGAGACGCGCGCTTGCGTCGCTGGCCCTCGTGTAGAGGACACCGGGGCCCCAGTCCTTGTTGCGCTTCGCGATCTGCGAAGGCGCGAAGAAGAAGCGCGGCTCTGCGCCGGGCAGGCCGCTTGCCCGGCCCGCACTCTCCCAATGGGTCGCGCCAACCATACAGCTTTCGACCATGTTTTCCTGAAGGTGATTGTGCAGGGTGACGGTGAGATCGCGGTTGCCGGACATGTCGACATAGGCGGTCTTCACGGACGGATCGATCCTCTCTTCCTCGCCATAGAGGAGGACCTCGTCGCAGCAGCCGAGGCTTTCGACAAATGCCTTGTTGCCCGCAGACGTGAGACCGATCACGCGTTTGCCCGCCTTGCCATCTTCCTTGATGAACTGGGCAAGCCCGAAGCCCGTCTTCGATGAAACCGAGCCGATCACGACCTGCTCAGCGCCGAAATAATCATTGTCGGTCAGATAGTCGTAAAGAACGAAGGAAGTAATGAAGAGCGGAAAGTAGAGGCTGCGCTCATCTTCCATTGTGCGCAGGGCTTCTGGCTCTCCGGCAAGGCGGCGATACTGGTTATAAACGGCAGCAAGGTCCGCGCGGTGCGGGGCGGCGTCCATGAAATAGTCATCCTTGACGCTGCCCACGGTGAGCACGGTTTCGTTGGCCATCGGGAAGAAACCATAGAGACGTTCGCCCACAGCGATATCCGGGCTGCGCGATTCAACGACATCGCCAAAGCCCCAGACGGTGACCTTGCCCCAGCCTTCCTCGGCAGGAAAGAACCGCCAATAGCCGATGGCGTCACCGGAGATTGCATAGCTTACATTGTTCGAGGTGATCGCGAACTTGTCTATGGCGACCCGGACCTGTCCGTCTTCAAGCGGGGCTTGTGGCCGGGTGACGGGTTTCGTCTTCCGATAGTCGGTTCTATTGATCCAGAGCTCGCTGACGTCAGCCATGGGGTCGGTCCTTCCCTTAAATCTTTTATCTCGGGCAAGAATGGACTGTCCTGTAGCGAGTGCAAGGGGCGGGTGATTTGCTGCCGCGAGGGCAATCCTTCGCAGGGCCGAGTGATTGTCCTATCAAGGGCGGGAAAACATGATTTGAGGAGACGACATGGCCATAAAGACACGGATCACCGAACTGCTCGGCATTGAGCATCCGATCGTTCAGGGCGGTATGCAGTGGGTCGGTTATGCCGAAATGGCAGCGCCTGTTTCGAACGCTGGCGGCCTTGGCCTTCTGACCGCGCTGACCCAGCCGACGCCGGAAGACCTCGCCAAGGAAATCCAGCGCACAAAGGACATGACCGACAAGCCGTTCGGCGTGAACCTCACCATCCTGCCGGCCATCAAGCCTCCGCCATATGCAGAGTATCGACAGGCGATTATCGAGGGCGGCATCAAGATCGTCGAGACCGCTGGCTACAAGCCGCAGGAACATGTCGACGAGTTCAAGAAGCATGGCATCAAGGTCATCCATAAATGTACCGCTGTGCGTCACGCGCTCTCGGCCGAGCGTATGGGCGTCGACGCGATCTCAATTGATGGCTTCGAGTGCGCCGGTCACCCGGGGGAGGACGACATTCCGGGTCTCATCCTGATCCCGGCCGCCGCCGACAAGGTGAAGATCCCGATGCTGGCCTCTGGCGGTATCGGCGATGGCCGCGGTCTTGCGGCGGCTCTCGCGCTCGGCGCTGACGGCATCAATATGGGTACGCGGTTCTGCGTCACGAAAGAGGCGCCGATCCACGAGAACTTCAAGAAGCAGATGGTCGAGAATGATGAGCGCGACACCAAGCTCATCTTCCGCACGCTGCACAACACGGCCCGCGTGATGAAGAACAAGGTGTCCGAAGAGGTCGTCGCGATCGAATCCAAGGGCGGCGCCAAGTTCGAGGACGTTCAGCACCTCGTTGCAGGTGTCCGTGGCCGCAAGGCGATGGAAGAAGGTGACGCCGATGATGGCATCTGGTCAGCCGGCATGATCCAGGGCCTCATCCACGACATCCCGACTGTGAAAGAGCTGATCGACCGGATCGTTTCCGACGCCGAAGAGATCATCAAGAAGCGCCTGAACGGCGTGGTCGTATCCTAGAGGTTTGGACATAAACGCTCTGGTTCTGGCAGAAGAGCGTTGACGTTTTTTGCAGAAGGGCCCGGGCGATGTGGTTTGCCCGGGCCTTTTTTATCTGCTTTCCCAAGCCCGCGCCACTATTGCGATCCCGAGACAGGCTTAACTTATGTTAAGGCAAAAGTGGTCCAAAACACCTGTCATCATTATTGATCTGGGCGATTGTCCCGAAGTCTCTTCTACGGACAATCCCTGTCCAAACGGCCGAAAACCTGATCTAGTAGGCGTTCGTCGCTGGAGGTCAGGGTGTTAGAAGAAAATTATATCGCGACCCGGACGTGGCGAGTCACGCCTGATCCTATTTGTATTCTCGACAGGGATGGGCGGTTTGTCGCCGTCAATCCGGCCTGGACAACGGCTCTGGGCTGGGACCGCGAGGAAATAGTTGGCGAGTCCTATCTGAAATTTCTGCATCCGGACGATGTCGATCGATCCAATGAAGGGTTTTCAGAGATGATGACCGGAAAGCCTGTTCTCCGGTTCGAAAATCGCTACCGCCGCAAGGATGGCGGGTATATCTGGTTCTCCTGGAATGCTGTTCCGGAAGGTGAGCAGTTTTTCTGTACCGTTCGCGACATCACCGAAGAAAAGATGCGGGTCCAGACAATCCTGGATCAGCAGGCCGAAGCCGAGCTCAGGGAGCAATTCCTCGCTATTCTCGGTCATGATCTCCGAAATCCGCTAAGTTCCATGATTTCCGGCATTCGTCTGCTGTCGCGCTCGGCTCAGGATGATCGCAGCGCCCGCGTTCTGCAGGGGATGAAAGCCAGCTCCGGCCGGATGTCCGAGCTCATCCAGAACATGATGGATTTCGCGCGGGTGCGACTCGGCGACGGGATCGGTCTTGAGCGCCTGGCCCATTCGGATCTCGACCAGCAGATTGTCGAAGTGGTTGACGAAATACGCAACACCTATCCCCACGCCAATATCGAGATCGATACGGCGCTGGACGGTAAGATTGATTGTGATGCGCCGCGCATCATGCAGGTCCTGTCGAATCTGGTTGGGAACTCGGTCACACACGGTCTACCGGGCGAGCCAATACAGATTACGGCGCGCAATTCAGACAATCGGCTGATAATCACTGTCGCCAATACGGGCGAAGAGATCCCGGAGGCGGCACGGGAAAACCTGTTTCAACCTTTCTTTAAAGGCGACTCCCGCAACAGCCCGCATGGTCTTGGGCTGGGTCTCTATATCTCGGCGCAGATCGCAGAGGCGCATGGCGGCGAACTCTCGGCAAAGTCCGATGCTGACCTGACCTCGTTCGAACTCAATATCCCTGTCTGAGTGCGACGATCGCTCAGCTTTCGCTGAGCAGGATGCCTTTGTCCGTCAGCTCAGAGACGCGGGCCTCATCGGCACCAATCCAGTCTTTTAGCGCATCGACATTGTGCTCGCCCCGGCGTGGTGGGCGCATGCCTGCGGTGATGCCGCTCTTCGACTGAGAGAATTTATAGGGCGACTGGACTGTGCGGCGGGCATTGCCCTTGTCGTCTTCGACATCGACCAGAATGCCATTCGGCCCGACGCTGGTCTGCGAGAAGGATTCCTCGCCGAACTTGCGCACCAGACCCCAGGCGAGGTTCATCCCGTCCAGCGCTTTGGTGAGCGACTCAAAGCTTGGATAGGAGAGGATGTGTTCGGTGACGGCCTTGTGGCGGGCAGCGACTTTCTCTTCGAGGCTTGCGCCTTTCGGCGTCGGGTCGACGAGGCCAGCCTTTTTCGACAGCACGATCCAGATCCATTTCATGTCGGACGCGATCAGGATGCGTTTGCCCTCCGGTGCGTCCCAGACCTGGTTCTCCTTCGGCTTTGGCCAGACACCGTCCAGCGCCCAGTGGGCGTAGTCGTCAGTCGCGTGAACGACATTGATCATGGCGATGTCGACGTGCTGGCCTTCGCCTGTCTTTTCAGCGACGCGCAGGGCGGCGAGCAGACCGACTAGCCCGTGCAGAGAGCTATAGGAGTCGGCCAGTGAGTATTGCAGGTCGGTTGCCGGTCCGCCGCTGATCTCGGCCTGCCGGGCGATGAGGCCGGTTTCGGCATGGACGACCGGCGCATAGGCCGCGCGCTTGCTCTCTGGGCCGGTCTGACCAAAGCCGGAAATCGATAGCATGACGAGCTTTGGATTGACCGCGTGGACGCTCTCCCAGTCGAGGCCGAAGCGTTTCATCACGCCGGGGCGGAAATTCTCCACCAGCATGTCAGCTTCGCGGCAGAGGTCGAGCACCAGCTCACGCGCGCCGTCGGCCTTGAGGTCGATGCAGATGTTCCGCTTGCCGATATTCTGCTGAAGGTAGAAGCCTGCGACGCCGTTATCTGACTTGCCAAAATGGCGCGTGACATCGCCTTCAGGCGGTTCGATCTTGAGGACGTCGGCGCCAAGGTCCGATAGCATGCGGGTCGCGAAAGGGCCTGCAAGAACGCGTGAAAGATCAAGGACTTTCAGCCCTTCGAGTGGAAATCCCTTTATGTCCATGACGCATGCTCCCTCTTGGTCTTTTTTTGCTGCAAGCGTTTTAGACCGGGAGTTCATTTCAGCACAGGCTGACCCTGCGTACGCTCACTGCGCGTCTTGCTGACCGAGCAGGATGGCGCCGATGAGCCCGGCATTGTCGCCAAGGCCCGGCGTGGTGATCAGCTCACTGGAGGGGACGTGTTCCAGATAGCCACCCATCTGTTGGTCGAAGGCCTTATGTATGCGGGAAATCAGGTGCGGAGCGAGCATCAGCCCGCCGCCAAGGATGATCCGTTCCGGACGGAAGGAGAGGGTGAGGGTGCGGGCCGCCTGCGCAAGATAGTCGGCAGCAATATCCCAGACGGGGTGATCAGCGGGAAGGTCTTCCGGCGCATTGGCCCGCGCACGAATGGCGCGAACCGAGGCGAGGCCTTCCAGACAATCGTCGTGGAAAGGGCAGACGCTCTTGAAGTCCCCGTCGCTGGGGTGACGCCGCAATGCGATATGGCCAAATTCAGGGTGTGAGGGCCGGCCCAGAAAGCCGCCATTGGCAAAGAGCCCGGCCCCGATGCCCGTTCCCACGGTGACATAGGCGGCAGAACTGCAGTCCAACGCTGCGCCTAGTATCATTTCAGCGAGGAGGGCGCCGTTCACATCCGTGTCCACGGTGACGGGCAGGCCGAGTGCATCGGCAAAATGCCCGCGGAGGTTCATGCCGGACCAACCCGGCTTTGCCGACCCGGTAATCGTGCCATAGCTTGCCGAGCGCGAATCGACATCGATCGGGCCGAAGCTGGCAATGCCGAAGGTCTTCAGGCTGCCAGAGCGTGCGTTCGACGCGAACCAGCCCGCGGCGGCAGCGAGCGTTTCTTCCGGCGTGGTCACTTGCACGCGATGTGTGTTGATAAGATTGCCGGACGCATCAGCGAGCCCGCACTTGAAGGTGGTGCCGCCTGCATCGATGCCGCCATGAAGCGAATTTTCCGACATCTGCCTTGTGACCTTTCACCCTATCAGACCTGCCAGACTATGCAGCCCGCGATGCAATGGATAGGTCTTTGTCCGCTTCAAGGAGACAGACCCCATGACCTATGCCGACCAGCAACTTGCCGAGGAAATTGGCGCACGTGTGGAAGCTTTTGTGCGCGATGTCGTGGCGCCGTATGAGCGTGACCCGCGCCTTGGCGACCATGGCCCATCGGAAGAGCTGGTCGTGGAAATGCGCGCGAAAGCCCGCGAGGCTGGCGTGATGACGCCGCACATCCTGAAAGATGGCAGCCACCTGTCGCAGCGCGGCACCGCCTATGTCCTGCAGAAGACTGGCCTGTCACCGCTTGGCCCCGTGGCGTGCAATACCGGCGCGCCAGATGAGGGCAACATGTTCCTGCTCGGCAAGGTCGCAACGCCAGAACAGCATGAGCGCTTCCTGAAGCCGCTGGTCTCCGGCGAGGCGCGCTCTGCCTTCTTCATGACGGAGCCGGCCGAGGATGGCGGGGCAGGGTCTGACCCGTCCATGATGAAGACAACTGCAGAGCAGGACGGCAATCACTGGGTTATCAATGGCCGCAAGACCTTCATCACGGGCGCAGAGGGCGCGAAGGTCGGCATCGTTATGGCGAAATCTGATGAGGGCGCGTGCATGTTCCTTGTCGACCTTCCGAATGACGCGATCCGGATCGAGCGCGTGCTGGACACGATCGACAATTCCATGCCGGGCGGCCATTCCGAAGTCATCATCGACAATCTGCGCGTGCCTGCGACCGACATGCTGGGCAATCCGGGCGAGGGCTTCCGCTATGCGCAGATCCGGCTCGCGCCAGCGCGCCTGTCGCACTGCATGCGCTGGCACGGCGTGGCGACCCGCGCGCAGGAAATCGCGACCGAATATGCCTGCAAGCGGCAGGCGTTCGGCAAGCTGCTGGTCGACCATGAGGGGGTTGGCTTCATGCTGGCTGAGAACCAGATCGACCTTCAGCAATCCTCGCTGATGATCGACTGGTGCGCCGATGCGCTCGACCGTGGCGAGAACGGCAATGTCGAAAGCTCGATGGCCAAGGTCGCGGTGTCCGAAGCGCTGTTCCGTGTTGCTGACCGGTGCGTCCAGGTCATGGGTGGTATGGGCGTCAGCCGCGATACGATTGTGGAGCAGCTGTTCCGCGAAGTACGTGCTTTCCGGATCTATGACGGGCCGACTGAGGTGCATAAATGGTCGCTGGCAAAAAAGATCAAGAAAGCCCAATTGGCCAGAATGGAAGCCAATTAAAAGCCTGCAGCTTAGCTCCATTAAAACAAAGCATTAGCAACTTGTCGTGCCCGTCTGAAAGCTGAAGACGAGGAACGCTGTGTTGTGAGCGGCCGTTTCTCTGGCATGAAACGTTCAAAAGCTGGGGCCAGAAGTGAGAAGCTTTTCGCCTCTGAGAGACAGAAAATGGTGCGGCGCCAGCTCAAGGCGCGCGGAATACGCGACAAGGCGTTGCTGCGGGCAATGAAGGCCGTTCCGCGTGAGCTGTTCGTCCCCGAAAACCTCCGGGAGTTCTCCTATGATGACAGCCCGCTGCCAATTGGTGAGGCCCAGACCATCTCGCAGCCATATGTGGTCGCGCTGATGGTCGAGGCTGCAGGTCTGACATCGAATTCACGCGTTCTCGAAATCGGAGCTGGATCTGGCTATTGTGTCGCCATCATGTCGCATCTGGCAGGGCGGGTGTATGCGATAGAGCGCGATGAAGCGCTTGCGGAAGAGCTACCTTCGCGGCTTGCAGAACTTGGCTGCACCAACATCGAGATCCGGGCGGGTGATGGCTCTGCCGGCTGGGTCGAGGAAGCGCCTTTCGACGCGATTATCGTGTCGGCCGTTGCGCCTCACATCGCTCAGCCGTTGCTGAGCCAGCTGGCACCTGACGGTCGGCTCATTGTACCGGTTGCCCGTGGGACTGATAATCAAAGACTGATGAAGGTCACAAGGCGGGGTGAAGACGACTTCTCAGAAGAGGATCTTGGCGGTGTTCACTTCGTGCCCTTGATCGGGGAAGAAGCATTCGCCCCGGCTGGGTAGGGACGTGTGGTCAGCCGGCCGCAGCAGGGGCGGGGTAGATTGCTTGCGATCCAAGGCGCTATAGGTGCGATCGAATTCGAGCCGGACCGCACCTGAATGCCAGACTCAATGACATATCCGACACAATCGACTTACCGGTTTTCGGTCGCGCCTATGATGGACTGGACGGACAGGCATTGCCGGATGTTTCATCGCGCGCTGTCGAAGGATGCGCTTTTGTGGACGGAGATGGTGACCGCCGATGCCGTCATTCACGGTGACCGCGAGCGATTGATCGGTTTCAGTGACGCAGAGCACCCGGTCGTCCTGCAACTTGGCGGGTCCGATCCGGCCAAGCTGGCTGAGGCGAGCCGCATCGCCGAAGAGTTTGGCTATGACGAGGTCAATATCAATTGTGGCTGCCCGTCGGACAGGGTCCAGTCGGGGCGGTTTGGCGCCTGCCTGATGCAGGAGCCCGCGACAGTGGCGGCTTGCGTCGCTGCAATGCGTGACGCTGTCTCAATTTCCGTGACCGTGAAGTGCCGCGTCGCCGTGGATGATGATCCGCCGCGCGAGACGCTGTTCGGTTTTGTCGACCATGTCGCAGATGCTGGCTGTGAGGTGTTTACCGTGCACGCGCGCAAGGCCTGGCTGTCAGGCCTCAGCCCGAAAGAAAACCGCGATATACCGCCACTCGATTACGGGCTTGTGGCAGACCTCAAGGCCGAGCGGCCTGACCTGACGCTCATCCTCAATGGCGGGATCAAGACGATGGAGGACGCGGCCACCCATCTTGAGACATTTGACGGTATCATGATGGGGCGCGCCGCCTATCAGACGCCTTCCTGCCTTTTGGCGGCCGACAAGCTGATCCGTGAGGGCATCGGCCATGACAGTTTCGACATGGACGGCGCGCTGGCGGCTCTGGAACGCTATCGGCCGTATATGGCAGCGCGGCTGGACGAAGGTGTAAAGCTCTCATCCATGACGCGGCATATGCTGGGGCTTTTTGCTGGCCAGCCGGGTGCACGCGCCTGGCGCCGGACGCTTTCTGAAAAGGCAGTGAAAGAAGGCGCCGGTCTCGACGTGCTGGACGAAGCCCTGTCGCATGTTACCGGCGTGGAGGTCGATGCCTGATGGATGCGTTTCTCGCCGAGTATGGCGTGCTCACAATTTCGCTTATTGCAGCCGGGATTGTTGCCGGGTTGGCAGCGGGCCTGTTTGGTATAGGCGGCGGCGCTGTCATCGTGCCAGTTCTCTATTTCCTGCTGACGGCACTCGGCTATGGCGAGACGGCCATGCATGTCGCCGTGGCGACCTCGCTTGCCACGATCATCCTGACCTCGATCCGCTCTGTCATGTCGCACAATCAGCGCGGCGCGGTGGACTGGGCCGTGCTGAAAGGTTGGGCCCCATGGATCGTGATTGGTGCCTGTCTCGGACAGCTGGTGGCGGGTTTTGTGTCCAAGGATGCGATGACGCTGACCTTCGGTTCGCTTCTCCTGATCCTTGCGCTTCAGCTCTATTTCGGCCGGCCAACCTGGAAGCTCGCGGATGATCTTCCCGGCGGAGCCCCGCGCGCGGGGCTCGGGACCGGGCTTGGTGCGCTCTCAGCAATCATGGGTATTGGCGGCGGCACGTTCGGCGTGAGCCTGATGACCATATGTGGCCGTCCGATCCATCAGGCGGTCGGCACGGCTGCAGGCTTTGGTGTCGCCATCGGCTTTCCGGGCGCGATCGTGGCGATCCTTAATGGGCTTGGCCGCGAAGGCCTGCCGCCATTCTCGCTCGGCCATGTCAACCTGCCTGCCTTCGCGCTGATCTCTGTCTGCACGGTCACGATGGCGCCGATTGGGGCGGCACTTGCCCACAAGCTTGATGCGGGCCTGCTGCGCAAGCTTTTCGGCGTGCTGCTGGTGCTCGTCTCGGTGCGAATGATCTGGAAGACTACTGCCGGATGATCAGCCGGTCGCTGCGAAACTCATAGGAATAAAGCTCGCGCAGAAAGCTCATGCCGAGCAGGGACTGCGTCAGCACATCCTGCATCACGACGCCGCGGACATCGCGGATTTCCACTTCGCCGATCCTGATCGAGTCGATCATCACATCGGCGCCATAGGTGATGCCACCAGCGGTACGGATTTCGATGTCGTAGGTAAGGTCGCGCGGGCGCAGCCCCATCTTCTGGGCATCTTCCTGCGTCAGCGCGACGGTGCTCGCGCCCGTGTCGACCATGAAGTCGACACTGGCTTTCCGATTGACGAGGGTGCGGGCCCAATAATGGCCGTCGGACTTGATGAGCATAACGGCGGTACGGCGCATTTCGCCTGGGTCTTCAGCGTCGACGACATTCACCGTCTCGACGGCCTGTTCTTCAGATGCCGGATGAGCACCAGCGCAGCCGCAATTGCGCCAGCGCTTGCCATCAGACTGAAGAATTTATGGTTCATCTGACCTTACGCCCTCGTCTCAGCCGAGTTTTCCGAGCGACTTGAGGCGCTCCATACGCCCATCGAGCTCGATCATCACCTGATCGCGCTGATCGGCGGTGAAGCTCGACCAGCCGCCGATTTCACGCAAGGTCCGTCCGCAGCCAAGGCAAAGTCCTGTCTGTCCGTCTACGGCGCAAACTTTCTTGCATGGAGAGACGATTGGCGTGGGTCGAGGTGTAGTCATCAGGGCCTGTTCTTCAGCAGTAATCGTTGACTTCGACGGCTGGATCATGCGGTTTCCCGTTAAATCCAGTGAGAGGGAATCGTGTGAGCAAGGCGCTTGAATCTTCTACACCTTTCAGTGACGTCCGCGAGCTCGCGATGCGCGATATCGCCCCGGATGCGTCCTGCAGTGAACAGGTGCACAACGCGCTGCTCGGCATGGGACGCCAGGGCGATTTCGGCAAGCTTGGAAAGGCGGCCGAATGGCTGGCGGGTTGGCAGCGGCGTTATCCGCCGCGCATCGAAAACGCGACATTGGCGGTCTTTGCAGGCTCTCACGGCGTAACCGCGATTGATGGTGCTGTGTCACTGTCGTCTGATGAAAATACCAAGACGCGCGTTGATGATCTGCGCGCGGGCAGGGCACCGCTTTCGGCCATCGCCGCCGCCAATCAGGCGAATATCCGTATCTTCGAACTCGCCATAGAGCAGCCGACCGCGAACTTTACCGACGGCGCCGCAATGAGCGAACGTGAATGCGCCGCGACGATTGCCTATGGTTTCGAGGCGCTTGAGGGCAAACCGGATCTTCTGGCGCTCGGCGTTGTCGGTGCCGGTATTGGTACAGCGGCTGCCGCCGTGGCTTGCGGCCTGTATGGCGGAACACCTGACTACTGGGTGAGGCCCGGTCCATCGACGCCCAAGGAAATCAGCGCGGCGCGGATCGAGGCGGTCAATGCAGGCTTGGCGCGGCATCGCGGGCATCTGGATGACCCGCTGGAGGCTTTGCGCTGCCTCGGGGGGCGTGAACTCGCCGCCTGCGTCGGTGCGATCCTCGCGGCGAGAATCCAGTCTGTGCCGGTTGTGCTCGACGGGGTCGCGACGACGATTGCGGCCGGTATCGTGCATGCGATGAACCCGAGCGCCGTGGAACATGTCCTGGCTGGCCATGTCACGCGCCGCCCGGCCCATCAGGCCGCGCTGGATCGCCTGGACATGACCCCTCTCATGCCAATGGAATTCAATACAGGCGGCGGTATGGGATCGGTCGCTGCAATTGGACTTCTGCGGACAGCCTGCGCACCATTTCTCGGAAAACCGGACCAGCCGGGCAGCTAATCGCTGCCTTTTGGGTGCGACATGATTTACGTTGACGTTCGCGTCACCTTGCTTTCGTGGAAGGCGAGAGGCAGAAGACGTCCGTAAGACCAAAAAACACTAGAGGAGCGCGCACATGAATCTGGAATTCACGCCCGAAGAAGTGGCCTTCCGCAAGGAAGTCCGCGAATTCATCGAAAACAATTATCCTGAGCATCTTCGCGGCGTTGGCGCGCGCGAGGACCTCAGCAAGGAAGACATGCTGGCCTGGCACCAGATCCTTGGCAAAAAAGGCTGGTCGGTTCCGGCATGGCCAGAAAAGTATGGTGGCACCGGCTGGACCCCGACCCAAAAGTACATCTGGTCGGAAGAGAACGCCCGCATGGATACGATCATGCCGCTGCCGTTTGGCGTCTCCATGGTCGGCCCGGTGATCTACACATTCGGCTCTGAGGAAATCAAAGCCAAGCACCTGCCGGGCATCCGTGATGGGTCTGTCTGGTGGTGTCAGGGCTATTCCGAGCCGGGCGCTGGTTCTGACCTTGCCTCGCTCAAGACGACGGCTGTCCGCGACGGCGACCATTATGTGATCAACGGCCAGAAGACCTGGACGACGCTCGCGCAGCACGCAGACTGGGGCTTCTTCCTCTGCCGCACGGACCCGAATGCATCGAAGCCACAGGAAGGTATCTCCTTCATCCTCGCTGACATGCGCACCCCGGGTATCGAGGTGAAGCCGATCAAGACGATCGATGGCGGCCATGAGGTCAACGAGACCTGGCTGACGGACGTTCGCGTGCCGGTCGAGAACCTCGTTGGCAAGGAAAACGAAGGCTGGACCTATGCCAAGTTCCTGCTCGCTCACGAGCGTTCTGGTATCGCCGGCGTCGCCCGCTCCAAGCGCGGTGTCGAGAAGCTTCGCCAGATCGCTTCAACTGAGCTGCTCGAAGGCAAGCCGCTGATCAAGGACGACGATTTCCTGCGCAAGATCTCGCAGCTGGAGATCGACCTGACGGCGCTGGAATTCACCGAGCTGCGTACGCTGGCCGGTGAAGCACAGGGCAAGGGTCCTGGTCCGGAAAGCTCCATCCTCAAGGTGAAGGGCACCGAGATCCAGCAGCGCCTGACCGAGCTCACGCTTGAGGCCGTCGGCCATTATGGCCACCCATACTTCCGCGGTTTCCCGGAAGATGGCTCCAACGAGTTCCCGATCGGCCCGGACTATGCCCACCAGGCAGCACCGAGCTATTTCAACATGCGCAAGACGTCGATCTATGGCGGCTCGAACGAGATCCAGCGTAACATCATCACCAAGATGATCCTGGGGCTCTAGACATGATGACCCGGGCAGCAATCGCTTCACTCATTTTTGCTTTTGCTGCCCCGGCTCTTCCCGCTGCAGGTCAGGACATTCCTGACGTCGAGGCAGGCGTATCCCTTTTCTGGGTCAGCCACTATGACAGCTACGATTCAAGCTATCGGGAACGCATCGTGGCAGCTGGCGAAGACTGGGCGATCTACGAAAGTCTTATGGATGACGGAATGGCCGAACCCGGCACGTCCGGACCCGGAGACTTTTTCGTGCTTTTCTCTGGCATCGATTATCGCAGCTGTAGCGAAGACCAGATGCCGGACACGGATGAGCGCGCCCGCTTGTCGGCCCTTTTTCCACTGACCGAGGGGAGCGTCATGGAAGAGTCAAGCTATTCCGGCAACCCGGTCATTCGTGTCGGCGCAGCGCAGGACTTCTTCCTGATGGGCGAGACCCGGACGGCGAATGAAGTTCTGATCGACTATCCCGAGTCCGAAGCTGACGCTGAGGATGAAAAACTGATCGTACTGGCAGACATACCCTACACAGTGGCGCTCGATTGGGGTGAAAGCGGTAAGGACCGCGTCACGCTGATTGCGCAATCAGACGAAACTCAAGATGTGCCCGCACCCGAACAGCTCGGGAATTGCGCGGCGCTTCTGAACTAGACAAAACCAAAGAAATTCCCGGAGGAGACCGTAATGGATTTCAATTTCTCAGACGAACAGACAATGATCCGCGACAGCCTCGCAAGGCTGCTGCGCGACCAGTATGATTTCGACACGCGTCGCAAGGTTGTCGGCAGCGAAAGCGGCTGGCGTCCAGAGATGTGGCAGCAGTTTGCCGAACTCGGCCTGCTTGCGGCGCCTTTCTCTGAGGAAGATGGCGGCCTTGGCGGCGGCTCGATCGACTCCATGGTTATCATGGAAGAGTTCGGCAAGGCGCTGGTCGTTGAACCTTACGTCCCGACCATCGTCTGCGCAGGCGGTTTCCTGAAGCATGCCGGCACACCAGAGCAGAAGTCCGAGCACCTCGAAGCTATCATCGGCGGTGAACGCGTGTTCGCCTTCGCCTATGCAGAGCCACGCGGCCGCTACGACCTCAACGATCTTGAGACCACCGCCAAGAAAGCCGGCGATGCCTACACGCTGAACGGCCACAAGGCTGTTGTCGTTGGCGCGCCTTGGGCAAGCCACCTCATCGTGACGGCACGCACCTCCGGCGACCGCCGCGACGAAGACGGTATCTCTGTCTTCATCGTGGAAAAGGATGCCAAGGGCGTCACCACCCGCGACTACCCGACCGTCGATGGTCGCCGCGCTTCTGAAGTGTACTTCGAGAACGTCTCCGTCCCAGCTGGCAACCTGATCGGCGAAGAGGGCAAGGCCCTGCCGCTGATCGAGCGTATCGTCGATGAAGCAACGGTCGCAGTCTGTGCCGAAGCCATGGGCGCCATGGGCGTCGCGCACAAGCAGACGGTCGAGTACTCCAAGCAGCGCAAGCAGTTCGGCATCGCAATCGGCAAGTTCCAGGTGCTCCAGCACCGCATGGTCGACATGTTCATGGAGCACGAGCAGTCTATCTCCATGACCTACATGGCCACGCTGAAGCTCGACGAAGACGAAGTGACCCGCAAGAAAGCCGTGTCCGCGGCAAAGGTCCGTATCGGCCAGGGCGGCCGTTTCGTCGGACAGGAAGCCATCCAGATCCATGGCGGCATGGGCATGACGGATGAGCTGGCTGTCGGCCACTATTTCAAGCGCCTCACCATGATCGACAGCGAATATGGCAATGTGGACTTCCACATGCGCCGCTACTCGCGCCTCACCGGTGAAGATCAGGCGATGGCTGCCGAATAGGCATATTGCGAAAGCTTGACGAACAGACCCGGCCTGCAACACTGCAGGCCGGGTTTTTCTTTTGGGGACGTGAAGATGAAGCAGGTTTCTGTTGCTGTGGCCGCTCTGGTCGCAGGCTTGGGTATTCAGCCAATTGCGGGCGCGCAGGAGGCTGGCGAAGCCGCGCCGCAGGCTGCTCCGCCTTCCTGTGAAGGCGACGTGTATGACGACTTCGATTTCTGGCTGGGCGAGTGGGACGTCACCACACCGGACGGACGGGTTGCGGGCACCAATTCGATCACGAAAGCTGAAGACGGCTGCCTCCTGATTGAGCGGTGGACAGGCGCGCGAGGGTCAACGGGACAGAGCTATAATTTCTACGACACCGGACTTCAAAAGTGGCGTCAGGTGTGGGTCGCACGTGGCGCGACGATAGACTATGCGGGCAAGCTGACCGAGGACGGCGAAATGCGCCTTGAAGGCAAGATCGCCTACCGCAATGGCACGACTGCGCCTTTCCGCGGTAGCTGGACGCCTGAAGCCGATGGGAGCGTCACCCAGTACTTCCAGCAATACAATTCAGAAACCGAAAGCTGGGACGACTGGTTCACCGGTATCTATCGCCGCAGCGCTGCCAGCCAATAAGAGGCGGGTGACCACTCGACATGGTCCCAAGCCTGCCATAGTCCGATCAGGAAATTCAGACACTCTGCAAAACATTGAGGGAGACATCATGTCCGTCATCAAGCTCGAAAAATCCGGATCCATCGCAACGCTGACGCTGACGCGTCCGGACATGATGAACGCCCTCGGTCAGGAAGGCGATGGCCCGGCTGTCGCTGCGGCCTGCGCCGAGATCGAGGCTGACCCCGATATCCGTGTGGCGATCCTGACGGGTGAAGGCCGCGCTTTCTCCGCTGGCGGTGACGTGAAAGCCATGCGTGACAAGACAGGCGCGTTCGGCGGCAGCCCGAACCAGATCCGCAATGGCTATCGCCGTAATATCCATATGGTCGTTAAATCGCTCTACAATCTCGAAGTCCCGCTGATCTCTGCGGTGAATGGCCCGGCGATCGGCCTTGGCTGTGACGTTGCCTGTATGGCGGATGTTCGGATCGCGTCGGACAAGGCGAAGTTCGGTGTGACCTTCCTCAAGCTCGGCCTCATTCCGGGCGATGGCGGCGCCTGGCTGCTGCCACGGATCGTCGGCAATGCCCGCGCCGCCCAGCTTCTCTTCACCGGTGATGTGATCGATGCGGAAACCGCGCTCGACTGGGGCCTCATCTCTGAAGTCCACACGTCCGAAGCGCTTATGGATGCTGCCATGTCGCTGGCAGAGCGTATGGCCGTTCAGCCGCCGCAGGCCCTGCGCCTCGCAAAGACCCTCCTGCGGCACGGCCAGTCTGCTTCCTACGACACGATCATGGAACTTTCGGCCGCTTCGCAGGCCCTGATGCACGAGACCGAGGACCATATGGAAGGCGTGCACGCCATCCTCGAAAAGCGCGCACCAAAGTTCGAAGGCAAGTAGGCCTCACATGGCAAGCGGGCGCCGCCTGATCTCCACTGGCTCGCCGTTCGAGAAGACGCTCGGCTATTCGCGTGCGGTGGTGCAGGGGGACTGGTGCTTCGTGGCTGGGGTGACCGGCTATGATTACGCCTCAATGACCCTGCCGGAGGATGCCGCCGCACAGGCGGAAGCCTGTTTTGCCACAATTGGCCGCGTTCTCGATGAAGCCGGCTTTGCCATGTCGGATATTGTCCGCATCCAGTACACGCTGACAGACCGGGCGCTGGTCGATGAGGTGGCGCCCGTACTCGGCAGGCATATGGGCGAGATTCGTCCCGCAGCGACGATGGTGATCGCTGACCTTATCTCGCCTGAGATGAAGATCGAAATCGAAGTGACGGCGCTCCGCGCTCAGGTCTGACCCTCCGCCACGTAACGTCTTGTACCCTTTCCGTTAAGCGATAAGCTATCTATCAATAGAGGCGAAAAACGCCCTAAGGGAGGACTGCATGATTGGTATCGTGGCGAAGCTACACATTGCTGAAGGCAAGACGGACGAGTTCGAACAGGTCGGCAAGGATCTGATGGCGAAGGTCAAGGCGAATGAGCCTGGCTGTCTGACCTACCAGCTCTACCGCTCCCAGTCCGATCCGCAGACCTACATTTTCATGGAACAGTATTCGGACGGCGAAGCGCTCAAGGCGCACGGCCAGACTGAATACTTCAAGGCAGCCGGGCCCAAGATGGCAGGCTGTTTCGCCGGAAAGCCGGAAATCGAACGCTACGATATCGTTGAATAAAACCCTCTGACGCGTCGTCCCTGAAGGAGGGCCCGATATGGTTGAGACCGGTAAGCCGAGCCTCGCAACACGCCTTGCCTATGGCATTGGCGGCGCCGCTGGCGGCATCAAGAATAATGGCTTCGAATACGTCCTGCTGCTGTTCTACAGCCAGATCATGGGACTGTCGGCCGTCCTCGTTGCGGCGGCGCTCTGGATTGCGCTCCTGATTGACGCCTTTTCCGACCCGGTTGTCGGTTACTGGTCAGACAATATGCGGACGAAATGGGGGCGCCGGCACCCCTTCATGTATATCGCCATGGTGCCGGTCGCGATTGGCTATTTCTTCGTCTGGAACCCGCCAACAGAGCTTTCCGGCCTCAACCTCTTCGCCTGGCTACTTGGTTTCACGGTAATCGTACGCCTGATGTACACCTTCTTCGAGGTGCCGAGCACCGCGCTCGCGGCCGAACTGACGCAGGACTATGATGAGCGGACATCGCTCATGTCGTTCCGCTATTTCTTTGCCTGGGTCGGCGGCCTTACGGTCCAGATCATCCTCTTCTTCTTCCTACTCCTCCCGAGCGATGGTGATCCGTCAGGCTTCTTCCATATCCCCGGCTGGAACACCTACGGCCTCATCGGGGCAAGCTGTATCCTCGCATCCATCGCGGTGACATCGCTTGGTACGCACAGGCATATCCCGCATCTGAAAGCGCCGCCTGCCGCGCGCAAGCTGACCCCAATGAAGATCCTTGGCGAGATATGGGAAACCGTGTCGAACCCATCCTTCCGGGCGCTGTTCATTGCGACGCTTTTCGGTCTTCTGGCAAGCGGCATCTCGGCGACCCTGAACCAGTATATCAATGGCTTTTTCTGGGAATTCACCAATGACCAGATCGGCGGGCTGACCGTTGCGGTCTACGTCTCGGCCATTCTTGCGCTCGTCATCGCGCCGCCGGTTGGTAAAGCGTTCGGCAAGAAGAAGGGCTTCCTCGCCTTCACGATTGCGCCGATGCCGGTCATCCTCCGCCAGTTCGGCCTCCTACCGCCAAACGGCAGCGATGCGCTCTATTACTTCGTACTGGGCGTGACCGTATTCGATCTCGCTTTGATTATTGCCTACCAGATGCTGGCAGCCTCCATGGTTGCTGACATCGTCGAGCAGAATGAGCTCGCAACGGGCAGGCGCTCAGAGGGCATCTACTTCGCGGGCATCAGCTTCATGCGCAAACTGGCTCAGGGCATGGGCGTTCTGACGGCTTCGGGCGTCCTCGCGGTCGCGTCCATTACCCCCGGTATGCGGGCCGCGCAGGCAAGCGAGGAATCCATCCGCATCCTTGGTTGGGGCTATGCGCTCAGCCTGCTCACGCTGTGGACGATCATGATGGTCTGCATCAGCTTCTACCGGATCAGCCGCGAAGACCATGAAGCCAACCTCGAAGCCCTCCGCTCAGGGGCAACAGCGCAGCCGCGTTTCGAGAAAAGCTAAGCTCACCCACTGGCACCAGCTGACAAAATTGTCATGCGGTGCCAGATTGCGCCCTCGCCAAGGCCGCAATAGAGCCATTTTCATGATGCATAACACCGCCATGACACGGCACGTTTCGAAACTGCTCTTCATTTCGGCCATCGCAGTCCTTGCGCTGCTGGCTGTTGTAATCAGTCCGCTATTCTCCTTCGGCCAGCAGGCCGGCGCGCAATCTCAGACCAGCGAGTCTGCGGCTGAACTGGCTGGTGAGGCGCAGGCAGACGAGAACGGCAACTTCTTCATGCCGGGCCGGCGCGTCCCGCAAAGCCAGGCCGAAGTCCAGCTCTCCTATGCGCCGCTGGTCAAACAGGTCTCCCCGGCAGTTGTGAACGTCTATACCAGCCGCGTTGTGCGCGAGAGCAATTCGCCCTTCGCCAATGACCCGATCTTCCGCCAGTTCTTCGGCGCGACGCCGCGTGCGCGCGAGCGTGTCCAGAATTCGCTCGGCTCTGGTGTGATCGTGTCGGATGACGGCGTCATCGTCACCAACAGCCATGTGGTAAAGGATGCCGACCAATTCCTTGTCGTCCTGTCGGATCGCCGCGAATATGAGGCTGAGCTCGTCCTCTCCGATGAGCGCACCGACCTTGCCGTGCTGCGCATCGACAATGATGGCGACCCGCTCCCGACTGTGAAATACGCAGATACGCGCGACACCGAAGTCGGCGACATCGTGCTCGCCATCGGTAACCCGTTTGGCGTCGGCCAGACTGTGACGACCGGTATCATCTCGGCCACTGCGCGCACTGATGTCGGCGTGTCGGACTATTCCTTCTTCCTGCAGACCGATGCAGCGGTGAACCCCGGCAATTCTGGCGGCGCGCTGATCAACACGAAAGCAGAGCTTGTCGGCGTGAACACGGCGATCTTCTCGCGTTCCGGCGGCTCGAACGGGATTGGCTTTGCCATCCCGGCCGAAATGGTGCGCCGCGTCGTCGATGCGGCCGTCAATGAAGGCATGATCGTCCGTCCATGGCTGGGGCTGAAGGCACAATCGGTCAGCTATGACATTGCGCAGGCACAAGGCCTCGACCGCCCGCTGGGGGTCATGGTGACCGAAGTCTTCCAGGACGGCCCTGCAGATGCCGCCGGTATCGCGCGGGGGGACCTGATAACCCAGATTGATGGCCGCGAAGTCTTCGATGAGCGGGGCCTCAAATTCCTTGCAGCGACCCGTTCACCGGGTGAGTTTTCAGAGCTGACTGTCCTGCGCGGTGGGTCCTTTGAGACTATCCGCGTGGAACTCGCCCCGCCGCCCGGCGCGACCGAGGCAGAGCTTGAGCTTCTGGAAGGTCGTCATCCTTTCTCCGGCGCCGAAGTGGCAGAGCTGTCGCCGCGCCTTGCCGAGGAGCTTGGCCGCGACCCGTTTGAAACCGGCGTCCTTGTCACGCGCATCATGCGCGGCGCCTATGCCTGGCGTGTGGTCCGTCCGGGTGACCTGATCGTGTCTGTGAACAACACGCAGATCGAAGGTCTGAGCGATCTCGACGAGGCGCTTGGCGGCGAGACGTCAACCTGGACGATCGAGCTTGATCGCAATGGCCGCCCCATCAGGGGGACGCTGCGCCTCTAGGCGATTTCGAAAATCTGACCCGCCAAGCCTCGCCACTCTTGGATGGCGGTGCTAGCGTCCGCATCAACATTAGATGCGGAGGGCTCCCCCATGAAACTCAGAACGGCACTGGCGCTTGGTGCGTCCATGCTTGCCTTTGGCTGCGCGCAGACACAGGAAACCGATACGACCGCGCCAACGCCGCCGA
>LWDU01040842.1_pt1 | contig 41585 bp, 29 predicted proteins | sample 727161 | NCBI WGS metagenome assembly LWDU01 (sample SAMN04566230, study PRJNA314399) | hydrothermal vent metagenome | isolation source: deep sea hydrothermal plume seawater | place: Mexico: Gulf of California, Guaymas Basin | collected 2004-07-11
CCTCCGCGCTCGGATTCTGCGATGCACCCGCGGACCAGGCGGCTCTGAGTTTTGCTGCACGGCTACAGGGTGTGGCCTTCGTGGAACGCCTGGCCTATGAAGTCCTCGATCGGGTTACAGGGCAAAAGGCGCTGGGGGATGTCTTCGCCACCGGTGGGGGAAGTGCAAGTGATGTCTGGATGCAGCTCCGCGCGGACGTGACCGGACGGACCCTACATCGTCCCCAATGCCACGAATCGGCTTTCGGCAGTGCCATCCTGGCCGCCGCAAATACGGTTCACGGTGGCCTGTGGGACGCCATGGGGCGTATGCTGGTCGTGGAGCGCAGCTTTCATCCGGATGCACTGCGTGGTCCGAAATACGACGAATCGTATGGGGCCTTTCGACATCGCTTGGAGCAAGAGGGCTATCTGGAAGACCACAGCTAATGACACAACACCTTGAAGAATTGATTGCAGCTGCACGGGAGTTGGTGAGCGCCGGCCTTGTCACCGGGGCTGGGGGTAACGTAAGCGCACGTGATGGGGACTCCATGTGGATCTCTCCCAGCGGGTTTTCCTTCGCGGATGCCGAAGTGCACCACTACCCACGAATTTCGGTCTCGAGCGGAGAAATCCTGGAGGGAGACCACCGGCCTTCATCAGAAGTACTGATGCACCTTCAGCTCTACCGCGTGCGGCCGGAAGTGCGCGCCATCGTGCACGCCCATCCCAAGATGACCGTGGCTTTGACCGCGGCGGGGCATGACCTGCGTCCCATGTATGCCGACTACTACGTGTATCTTGGCGCCAACGTGCCCCACGTGCCTTACACGACGGTGACGACTCCCGAACTGGCCGCCGCGGTCCAGGCAGGGTTCGAGGCCCCTGATTGTCAGGGCATGGTGCTGCGTAACCATGGGACGATCTGCGTAGGGGAGTCCGTCAAGGAGGCCCTGTTCCGTACCTTGGCCATGGAGGAGCAGGCTTTCATTCAGTACCACGCCCTCACGGTCGGAGATCCTCAGTTTCTGAGTGACGCCCAGTGCGCTGACCTGGACGCCCTCGACAGCGAGGACTACCGCCGTCGACTGTTGGCCGAGATGAAGACTTCCGGCGGGGTCGAGAGCCAAAGCTGATGGGGGGCGATCCGATTCCCTGCGAGGCCGTGCTCTTCGACCTCGACAACACCCTCTACGAGTACGCGCCATGCAACGCGGCCGGCTTGCTGGCCGCGGAACAGGTTCTTGCGACTCAGTACTCCTTGGGGGAAGGCCGGTTCCAAGAGTTGCACGACATGGTGCGCGGTGAACTGGCCGAGGAACTCAAGGGGAGCGCCGCGTCCCACGAGAGGTCGTTGTTCTTCAAGCGCATCGCTGAACGCTCGTCGGCCCCGGAGGGGCGCGGTTCGCAGCCAGGCTTGGCGGTGCATATGCACGAAGCCTACTGGGGCGCATTTATGGGTTGCATGCAGCCCGCTCCCCATGCCCACGAGCAGTTGTCCCTTCTAGCCGGAACTCATCGTCTGGCCCTCGTTTCTAACCACACGAATCTCGCCCAACTCAAGAAGGTGGAAGCTTTGGGGTTCGCCCCCTACTTCGAGGTGATAATCACCAGCGAGGAGGCAGGAGTCGAGAAGCCGCACGCCCGCATTTTCGAGCTTGCCCTGGAGGCGCTTGGGGTTTCCAGCGACCGGGCGGTCATGGTGGGTGACGACTTCAAGGCTGACTACCAGGGTGCCCGGTCGGCTGGTCTTGAGGCCCTCCTCTATACCGGCTTCGCGGCCTCCTCCCAAGTCCGCGCCGAGGTCGCCAGCGTGGCGAGCCTCGACGAGCTCGGGCGTCGGTTGACTTGCATGGAGTAGGGTGCCGACGATTGGCCCCTCACGCCGTGCCTAGCGTACCGGGGGAGCCACCTCTCGGATTACTGCACCGTGCTCCTCCTCAAGGACGAGGAGGGCGTAGCGCTTGATGCCGCTTGTACTCGCGCCGGAAACGGAGATGTAGTCAAAGCGCCCGCGCAGGTCAGTGTAGCCGTCCTTGTGGAAGCGCACCTTGTCGCCGTCCTGCACGTAGACCTTGACGTAGGCCTTGGCCAGGGGACGATCCGTTTCAGAGTCGGTCACCTTCACCTGGCCGTAGCTCTCGATGACCTGCACGCGCAGGGTGTTAGCGTAGTAGGCCTGACGGCGGACCAAACCCCCGGCCCGGGCTTCCACCAGCACGTTGGATGAGCGCAGTTCCGCGGGCAGGTCCAGGGTCAGGGAACCGTTGTCCTCCGGCAGGGCCACGGCGTCGAGGCGGTTGGCCTTGACGTAGCTGAATGCGCCCGAGCCCTGCTGCACGAAGGGGCTGGTGGAGAAGAGGAATTCCACGTCCATGACGTAGTAGCGCAGCTCACAGGAAGCCAGGTGGCGGTGCTCCAAGGTGACCTGGCCAGCTTCCACTTCGAGTTCTAGTGTCGACTCTTCCTGGGCCAGAGCATCGTTGCTCGATTCGCCCGTATTGTCTTTACCATCGGTTCTGGTCTCTCCCGCAGCTTCCGCGAGGTGGTCTTGAACCTGAAGGAAGCGATTACGCCAGTGGGGGACCGGGTGGTCGGAGTACTTCGCCGCGATGGCGCCGGCTCGGTCGTGGTCTGGGCTGAAGAAGTCCAGATAGGCATCCATGTAGTCGTATTGGATACGCATGGGCAGGCCAGAGGGATCTACCTTCTTGAAGCTGGCGAGGGCTTCCTCAACCCGATCTTGCAGCAAGAGCTGATAGGTCACACTCATCCAGTCGACATCGTCGAGAAGGGGCTTGTGGCTCAGGATGCCCATCAAGTCCAGGTACTGGCGTGCGAAGTTACTATTGAGGATCTCACGCTCCGTACCGGTCAGGTGTGCACGGGCGTTGATCAGCGGGCTGAACTCCATGCGTTCGTATGTCAGCCGCTCGATCGGGTCGATCTTCAGCAGGGTCGAATCCAACCAGGGGCCACATTGATTCACGAAGGAGTTGGCGTGGCGCAGGTACTCCTGGATGGTCACCAGATCGGTGTGGTGCATCCCATAGGACCAGAGGGTGTGGTCATACAGGTGGCGCTCGCGCAAGAGGGTCAGGATCGCGTCATAGGCCTCTCGGTCGCGCAGGCGCCATGCCACCTGGCCGAGGGACACCTTCAGCAGGTTGGCCTTCTGCATGTGATCGAGCAGAGTCTGCAAGTCGGCACGTTGGGAAACCCAGTGCCAGGACTCCTTGTCCACAGCCTCCGGGGCGGCCAGCACCGCCATGGCGCGGGCCGGAGCGTGGGCCAGATACTGACCGGCACTCGTGGCATGGGCCGGGTAGTGGGTGAACTCCCCGGCTTCCGGGAAGTAGAACGCGTACTCAACCGATTGAGTGGCGTAGGCGGTCAGCCTAAGGGCGTGACTTCGGGTCCTGGATCCGCGTGAGACCGGCAGCGCTCCCGTTGGAATCTGAAGCAGCAGCTCCAAGGAGAGCGGCTGGGCTGAGGGGTTGGTCACCACCACGCGGCAGCCGTAGGCCACCCCGCGCACGAAGTCAAAATTGCCGACGGCGGGATAGAACTGTTGGCCCACGAGCAAGCCCTTGGCGTTTCCGTCCGGTTGGACCTGAGCCAACTCCTTGGTCACAAGCAACAGCGGGCTCGCGGCTCGAATCGTGACCTCACCGTTCACGTTATCAATGGTGTTCTCTTCAGCCTCGAACGGGAGGTCTAGGAGGGCCAGGGCCATCAGTGCTTCCGCCGTGGAACCAGTGGCCTGGGCAAAATGCGTCGAATGGAATGGGCTGCCCTTGGGCGTCCGTGCAAGGTCGAGCCAGAACGCATTGGCGCCGATGGGGGCCTTGCCCTGGGCGGCTTCGTGGTTGCGCCAGTAATTGCTCTCGATGAACTGTTCGGTGGCTCCGATGCCCGAGTACAGATGCTGCACCCGTCCGCGGTAGGCCTTGTCCTGTTGCAACTCGGCGCCGAGGAAGAAATCATCGGCACCGGTCACGGCCTCCGAGTCCATGACCTCCGGCTCCTCTTCGCCGGCGTAGCCCAGGGCCGTGAGCCGGTCTACCATTTCGGATTCTTCCGCAGGTGCTCCGGGAGGCCCAGGCGTTGCGGGGCCTCTATTACCTTTTCCACCTCCTCCTCCACCGGGGGGGGCTGTATCTCCGGGACCCCTGTAGCGCTTGAGAGCCGACAGCTCCTTGCCCTTTTCCGCCAGTTTCAGGTCTGACCCACCCAGGCTGAAGAAGTAGAGGCGCTCCAGTGTCGCCGGTGCAGGAGGAGCGAGGGCTATGCGGTCGCCGATCAGGCGCGAGACGTTTTCGCTGATGCCCTCCGCGTGGTCAGCCAGCAGGACCTGCTCCAGGGTGTTGAGCTGTGAGAAGGACCAGGGATCTAGGAACGCGCTAAGGTCCTCGTCCAGGAGCCACAGATCCATGAAGGTCTTGTCTGCCTTGTTGGCCAGGAAGGGCCGTACCACCCGAGAGAAGAACTCAGGATCTTTCTCGTACAAGAACATGTGCAACTCGTGGCAGGCGAACTCGGAGTAGGAGAGGCCCTTGGCCTCGTCATCCATCTGGGGCCAGTCGAGGAGGAACTCGAAGGAATCCAGATCCAGGTCAGGGCGCAGGGTCATGAACAGGTCAAAGACGTCCCTGAGGGTTTCATAGGACGCGAGATCTGAACCGGCCTTGTCCGAGAGGGTCGTCTCCTCGCCAGGGGCAAGAAACTCCATGCGCCGCTTCTGACTGAAGTGGGCCTCCGGAGCCATTCCGTCGGCCAGTCGGCGGTCGCGGCCCTGCATGGCTTCGCCCGTGCGCGTCACCCGGCGCTGCACCATGTTCTCGCCGTCAAAGGCCACCACTCGGATGATGCCGCCCGTGCCGAGTTGAGCGCCCGCAATGCGCAAGGCCCCGTCGGCGTCCGGTCGTAGGTTGGTGAGGACGGTTGATGCTTGCCCCAGGAATTCGAGATTGGGAAAGATCCCCGGCGCTCGACCTGCATTGGATTCCATCTTCCGCTCTCGATCGCTATGCGCTCCGGCTTTTCCCCCTCCACGGCCACCAAATCTCCCACCTGCGCCGCCGCCGATGCCGATAAGGTCGTTTGTGTCCTGCAGAGCCCAGGGGTTCAGCAGCAAGCCTGGACGCGAAAGCATGTTGCCCGGGTAGGTTTTGGCATAGCGTCGCTCCAGGATGTACCGATACTCCTCACCGATCTGCCGCCCGGAGTGGAACTCGGAGGACGTCGGTCGGATGGACTGAACTGCACCCCTGGTGGAACCGGGAGGATCCAGGCGGGTGAAAGCGTCGAAGGCGGGATCGAAGCGGGAGGTCACGACGTGTAGACGCGTATACGGGTTGACCCCGGACAACTGAATGACCAGGTCGTCACCCTCCATCTGGGCACTCGTCACGTGCAAGGGAGTGGCCTGCAGTTCCAGCGCGCGGTTGGCGCCGACCGACCAGCGTCCCTGCCGCTCGCCAGCGGTCACACGCACCTGGACGTGGTCACCTGTTTCCTTCAGGAGAAGGTCGTAGTCTCCGGCGGCAAGCTGCGAGAGCGTGACGAACCCATCCTTCAGGCTCACGAACCCACTGCGGTTGGCCACGGGCGTTCCACCCCGGAGCTCGAGGAGGGACACCTCGTCGCGGCCCAGACGCTCCATGTCTCCCCTGTATGGGATGCGAAGGACGTCACCCTCCTGACCCTGCACCCGGTCAGAGACCGTCTGCCGTTTGGCCGCGAGCGACCAGTGGCCAAAGCCGCCCGGAAGGCCTGAAGACTTCAAGGAGTCGACACCAATCAGGTGGCCCAGGTGCAGGCGCCCCGCGTCGTCCGTTTTGAGTTGAATGGACAGGGCGTCCTGGTAGTCCCGGTGGCGCAGGCTGAGGTTGAGTATGCGCCCCGCCTTGGGCTCACCGTTCTTACCCAGGAGGTCGATGAAGTACCCCATCGAATCCTGGCCCAGGATGGGGCAGTCCACCTGACTTGAGCTGTCGATGGAGTTGGCGGCGAAACTCTGCGTACCGCTCGAAAGCGACTTACGCTTGCCGTCGCTCAGGACCTTGATCTTGGCGGTGAGGCTCACGTTCAGGCTGCTGAAGTCGTTGGGGACCCGGAACTCGTGTACCCACTCACGCCCTTCTCGCAACTCGATGTCGCGCACGTCCACGGACGTTTTCGTTCCATCCAGAGTCCGGGCGGTCAGGTTCAGGCTGACGTCCTCCAGGAGATCGAGAGAGACCCGCTGACCGTTGACCTCAAGGCGCGGGCTGACGAGGAGCTTGGCCCTGCTGCCGGCGAGCAGCGACTCGCGATCCACGTAGAACCCAGCACGTAGCGAATAGATCTCGGCGCGATGGCTGAAATGGTGTACCGAAACGGTTCCACCCGATGTGATTACGACTGTTCGGCGACCGGGCTCCGTGGAGTACGGCAGAAGAACCACTCCCTTCCCATCGGCTTCGTAGCGTTGGCCTCCGAAGTAGATGGCGGCGTCCGTGCGGGGGACGCCCGCTGCGTCGACTACCTCAAAGACGTGGCCAGCCGAGCTGTTCCGCTCCCGAACCTCGAGGTGTCCCTTGCGGATCACTGCCCGGCTCGAGATTCCACCCCCTATGAAATCAATCACGTACACCCCGGCCTCGGTCAGTTCGGGGAACTCGAAGTGCTTCCTGATGCGGCGCAAGCTTGGAGCGTCGTAGGAGTAGGTAGTCTCCGCGCCCGCCACGAGACCATCCAAATCAATGGACGCGTCCACCTCCTTGTTCTCTGCCAGGGCATAGGTCAGGGCGTCGATCTCGAAGACCTTGACGAGCAGGGTCTTGACGTTCTTGATGTCTACGTCCAAGGAGACGGCGGCACCCGTCGCGAACTCGGTTGTCTGGGTTGCGGGAAACTCCAGTTCCACTCGGTTCTCCAGGGCTTCGTAGTAGGCCGGGTCATCGATCAATGAGTACCAGCGCTCCATGTCGCCGGTGCCCGCAAGGATCTTCGTCTCTGCGAACAGGCGGCGCAGGTAATCGGTCTTGACGTAGGGGCTGAAAGACTCCCAACTCTCTTCCTGCCCGAAGAAGTGCTCCAGGTAGGCGCGCACAAGCGGTTCCTCGTCCCCCGGAGATTTGAAGGGAGTGAGAGAGGCATTGGGTTTCTCGACGATCTCCGCGCTACGCCGCGTCTTCAACCATTCCGGGTTGGTCAACGGAGTGCGACGCGGCAGCTTCAGGAACTCCATAAGGGTCTCACGGCTGGGCCGCCCCTGGCCCAGGTCGTGCGCGAGGCGGTGCTGTAATACGTGTGCCTTGAGGTCGTTGTGGGCAGGATCGAGGCGTTGGGCGAAGGTCCACAGACGGTCCAGGAAGGCTTCTCGTTCAGCCACATTGGCGGTCCAGTCCACGTCCGCGCCGGGGCGCAGCTTGGTCAGGTACACGGCCACGAAGGCCGGGTTATTCAGCAGCTTGGGCAGGCTCCTGGCACAGGCCTCAAGCTGTTCGCGGAGGAGCTCGCCATGGATGGCTAGGGAGCCGAACTTGCGGCTGGAACGGGCTTTCAGCTGGCGCACCACCAGGTTGGCCAGCCCAGGGACGTCGGGTCGCTGCAGGCGGTTCAGGAGTTCCGTCAGCTGGCGGTCGCTGAGCTTCCCCGCGGCCAGGGATTCCAGTCGACGGTCCCCGAACCCCGCCAGGGAGTCCGGATGCTGGCGGCGCGCATGGTCTTCCCAGACCTTTGGGGCGATGCGGCTCGGAGCGAGAGTGCTCGGAAGGACCACCTCGTCTCCCGCCTTTTGGCGCGTGTGATCGAAATTCAAGCCCAGTATTCGAGTCAGGTAATCGAGTCCTCGGGGCCAGGAGGTCATGGCCCGCCTTGGATCGCTGGCCCAGCCGACTAGGGCCTGCCGGTTCTCGATTTCTCGCACGCGGGCACTCTGTCCGTGGCGTTTGATCCATGTCTCCAGGATCGCAGGGACCTGATCTCCCTTCCCCTCGTGCTGCAACTGCAGGCAGCTGTAGTAGTAGTAGTCCTGGGTGCCAGGAATGAGCTGCTCGAGGGCCGCCCGTCTGTTTTGCGAGAGGGCGAACACCTCGTCGAATCCAATTTCTTGGCCCTGTGCAGGCGCGAGAGGGGGAAAGCAGAGGGCGAGTACGAACGCGGCGGCAGCAGGATGGGTCATGTCGATTTTGACTGAGGTAGGTCGGAAGATAACGCAGGCTCGGAGGGTAGGTTCACTTGCCGACTCGGTTTCACATCGGGGACTCTAAGGGTAGCGCTGTGACACGATGCCTGGCTAACAAGTGCGTGCCGTAGCCCCGGGGCTGCAGGAGGACATGGGGCATTGGGAGCACCGAGGGGGGGGCGGGTCACTTCACCGGGGGGAACGACGCACTCCCCAGGGACCTTGGTGATTATCACTTATTCCGTTATGTACGGCCGCAAGGGGCACGGCAGCCCGATTGAGGCAGGTCCGGAGTGTCCAGCATGCTCTAGGCCAGCAAGAACCGTGCATTGAGGCTTCAGCTTCGGGTTTTGCACCTACCGGATCCCGACGTACAATCGGCCCCGTGCGCTAAGCACGTTCCCCTGTTCGTATGGAGATAGACATCCCATGAAACGACTTGCCCTACTCGCCGCCCTCCCGCTGCTCGCCTTCGTGCCGGCCGAGGATCCCATGTCCCCGGAGATCGACGCTAAGAGTTGGTCCCGACACTTGGGGCAGACGCCCTCATTGCAGTCCCTCAGAGGACGGGCTGTCTTGATTGAGGCCTGGGCCACCTGGTGAGGCCCCTGTCGTGGGGCGTGGCCTCACCTCAAAGATGTCTGGAACGAAAACCGGGACGATGGGCTGGTGGTGCTGGCCTTGTCGAATGAGCCCGCGAGCAAGGTCGAGCCCTACGTGGAGCAGTACAACCTGCCGTTTCCCGTGGCCAGCGGTTCAACAGCCGGGGGCAAGCTGGGAGCGATGGTGGGTCAGAAGGGGATTCCCCACAGTTATCTCCTCGATCCCGAGGGCCGTCTCGTCTGGCACGGCCACCCCAATTCACTGACCAAGAAACACCTGAAGTTGGCCATGGCCGGTGCGGACCGCGTTGGCCCCAAGGCCGTTCTTTCCTGGCGTGGGGAGATCGATGGGGCGCCTCCGAAAGCTCTCGAAGCTGCTGCGGATGGAGAGCTGGCCCAGGCTTTCAAGTTGATCGAGAAGGAGGCAGGGAGCGAAGGAGCCGGCGCCCTCGATGAGAGTCTCTCGGCCCACGTGGCGGATCTGCGCAAGCAGATCGACCTAGCCGTAGGTCGCGGTGACTTTGGGCAGAGCCTGGCCGCATTGGAGTCTCTGGCGAAGGACTTGAAACGCCACCCCTTGGGTGAGGCGATCCTGGAACGCCAGCGCGAGATCGAAGAGGATGAGACCATCCAGAACGAGATCGAGGCCGCCGAGGCTCTCGACAAGGCTCTCGAGCTTGTCGCTAACCGCGGTATCAAGAAGGCCAAGAAGAGCCTGCAGTCCGTAGTCAAGCGCTTCCCCTCGACTCACGCTGCCAAGCGCGCTCGGGGATTGATCGGGGAGTAGGGGCCGCTCTACCGGGCCTGCTGAGTCGGGGCGTCCTCTTCTAGCCGGGAAGCCAGATTGCCCCTTGGGGGGCGGCAGCGGTCTCGGGAGGTCTGGATGACCCCCCTCAGGGGGCTCCCAGGCACTATTCTGTCGGTTTTGTTGGCCCGTATGGGGGCCTGCTGCGGATGAGGGTCACGCCCAACGGTCCAAAATGTCGATTCATGAGGTGGGTTACCCACCCCGACCTCTCTTCTCCTTGCCCCCTCCAACGGGAGAGGAGCGAAGGCGTAGCCATGTGGAGAAGCCACTCCCCATCCCCTCATTCCCATGTCCCCTGCCAATCCCCCAGCCGAAGCTGAGACCCCTGCCGATGGGCAGAGCGTGAATCTGCACTTAGCGGCGCGGCAGGAGCACCTGCGCATCGCGACCCTGGTGCTGCTCGGTGGTCCGGGGTTGATGGGTGCCGCCCTCTTGGCCCTGGCCTTGGCCGTGGGGCTTCGAGAGTTCCTCGTGCCGGGATCTTTGGCGCTCACCACTTGTTGGATTCTGTGGCTTGTGCGCCGACGGTTGGCTCAGAGCACTCAGCGCGGAACTGAAGGAGGCGCAGCCTCTGCCCCGGGCCGTCTTGCGGCGCTGGTGCTGAGCCTGTGCGGTGCCGGTGCGGTCGCCGCCTGGCAACTCAGTTACGAGCAATACAAGGCGCCTCTGGCCCTTGGTCTCGGCTCCATCGCCTGGTTGAACGCCACGGGCGTGGTCGTGATATCCATCGCAGCGGCCCTGGTGTTCTTGCTCTTGGCACGCTTCTACGGCACCACGCGCACGGAGGTTCTCGCCGAGGCCCAAGGACTGGCCTCGTGGTTGCGGGTTACCGCTTGGTTGACCTTGCTCGAAACCGCGACCTTCATGCACGGCGACCGCTTGACCTGGTTGGCACCGGCGCTCTCAAAGTTCGAGACGTTCCTCGTCCTTGAGCTTGTGGTCGAAGGACTGCTCATCGCGCTGTTGGCACGGCGCACGGGACGGTTGGCTCTGTCCAGCCCGGTCTTCTTGCGCATCTTCTTCGGACGACTGGATCCCGTCTCGAGCTTCTTTGCCTTCCTGACCGACGCATTCGGTATCGACCTGCGTGGGAGTTGGGCTCTGGCCTTCATCCGGCGCTCCCTGGCTCCGACCTTGCTGGCCCTCGTCGGTCTGGCTTGGGTGGGAAGTGCGTTTACGCTCGTGGGTCCAGCGGAGATGGGGGTCATCGAGGTGTTCGGTGCACGCTCAGGTCGTGCTCCGGTGTCCCCCGGCCTGCACCTAGGCTGGCCCTGGCCCATCGGATCCGTGCAGCGCGTGGCTGTGGATCGGGTGCGCAGCCTGCCTATCGGGTTCGCCCGGGCGAAGAGCGGAGCCTCGATGCTCTGGACGGCTCAGCATGCCGAGGAGGAGTACAAGCTCCTGCTCGGGGATGGTCACGAGCTGATCAGTGTCAACGCGATCTTGCAATTCAAGGTGGGCGATCCGTTGGTCTATCTTTACTCGTGTGCTGACCCTGAGGGCGCACTCGCCGCTGTCGCGGATCGGGTGATGATGGCTGAAACCGTGGGCCGTAGCCTCGACAGTGCCCTGTCCGAGAACCTCTCATTACTTGCGGCCCAGATTGAGGGACGCATCCAGCAGCGTGCAGACGAACTGGCGCTGGGCTTGGTGGTCGTCGACCTGACGCTCATAGGATTGCACCCGCCTGTTTCCGTGGCCAAAGATTATCAAGCCGTGGTGGGCGCGCGCATTGATCGCAACACACGCGTCCTTGAAGCACAGGCGTATACGAACGAAGTTCTTCCAGGCGCTCAGTCCCAGGCCAACCGCCTAGAGAATCGCGCCCACGCGGAGGCCACGGCGCGCGTAGCTCTCGCGCGCGGCGAGGCCGAGGCCTTCACCGCCGTTCAGAAAACCTACGCAGCAGCTCCCGAACTGTTCACTTTCCGCCGTCTACTCGAAGCACGTGAGGCCCAATTGCAGGGTCGCTCATTTGTGGTCATTGACCAACGCTTCGAGAGGGATGGTGGAGCCCTGTGGATCAACGGCTCCAACGCCGCAGACTCCACACCCTTGGAGGATCTCTAGCCCCATGCGAAGCAATACTCTGCGCTGGATCGTCGGATGCCTGGCCGTGATGGTCACCGCTCTTTCGGCGGTCACTTTCACCGTGCGCGAGGAGCACTCGGCCCTCGTGACGCGCTTCGGTAAGCCTCTCGACGAGGTCTCCGAGCCCGGTCTGCACTGGAAACTGCCCTGGCCCATCGAGCGTGCCTCCAGCATCGACCGTCGCACACGCGTCTTCAACACGCGTCACGCGGAAGTGCTGACGCGGGACAAGAAGAACGTGATCCTCTTGTCCTACGCTGTCTGGCGCGTTGCGGACCCCTGGGCATTCTATCGCGCGGTGGGCTCCATTGAGGGCGCTGACAACAAGCTGGAGGGCCTGATTATTGATGCCAAGACCGGTGTTCTGGGGCACTACGATCTGTCGGCCCTGGTCTCCACGGACGAAGAGCTGCTGGCCGTGGATGCCATCGAAGCCGACCTCCTCGCTGCCGTTCAGTCGAAGGCCAAGGAGACCTACGGCATTCAGATCGACCACGTGGGCTTCAAGCGACTCTCCTTGCCCGAGTCCAACATCACCAGCGTGTTCGCACAGATGCGTGCCGAGCGGCAGCGGTCCGCGGCCGTGTTCCGTGCCGATGGGGATCGCCAGGCTGCCCAGGTGCGAGCCGAGGCGGACCTTGAGGTGGCCCGGATCCTCGCCACGGCGAGCGAAACGGCGGCCAAGACACGGGGCGAGGCGGAGGCCGAAGCGGCGCGCGTCTATGCTGCCGCGCACGGGGCCGACGAAGAGTTCTATCGCTTCGTTCGTCAACTTGAGGCTCTGGAGACCCTGCTGGGAACTGGAGCCACCATCATTCTGCGCACGGACAGTGCTCCCTTCGGCTTGCTGGAAGCTCCGACGCTTCCGGTTCCCGCGGGCCAGGATCAAGAGCAAGGAGACAGGGGTCAGTGAAACGCGGCTCCCTACAGCGTCCCTCCCAGGTCCGTGAAACGGCCGGGGCAGAGTGGGCTCGCATGGCCTCGCCCCTCTTGGGGCTGATGGGCTTTGTGCTGCGCGTGTATCACTGGCCGATTCTCGTCCTGCTAGTGCTCTACGCCGCGTCGGGTCTGACCTCCGTGCAGCCGGGCCAGGTGGCTCTGGTGCTGCGCATGGGGCGCCTGGTCGGGGACAGTCCGGGTCAGCAGGTCCACGAGTCGGGCTTTCTCTTTGCATTGCCGGCACCCATCGACGAGGTGCTGCGCGTCGACGTTGAGAAAGTCCATAGCGTTCGCGTGGTGGATCTGGCCAGTGGACTGGGGCTTGAGCAGGATGAAAAGGGCGGACCCATCACCTCCTCGCGCGGATTCTCGCGACGCGACACGATCAACCCAGAACAGGATGGTTACTGCCTGACCGGAGACGACAATGTCCTCCAGGCCGTTTTGCTGGCGCGCTACCGGGTCAGCGACCCCATCCGGTTCGCGCTCGAGATCGAGGATCCCGATGCACTCATGCGCGATGCCGTTTGCACGGCGATGGTCACCAGCGCGGGCACGATGGCCATCGAGGAGATGATGGCTGAGGGGCGCTTCACCCTTTCAAGCATGGTTCGCGAACGCGCTCAGGAGCTGCTCGATGAGGCCGATGCCGGCATGGAGTTGGTGGCCGTGGAATTTGAGCGCTTGAGCCCGCCCTTCCAGGTTCTTCCCGCCTTCCGCGAAGTGGTCAGCAGCATGATCGACGCGGTGACATTGATCCAGGAGGCGCGCGAGTATGGTGCCATCGAGGTGCCTGCGGCCATGGCGCGCAGCACCACACGCATCTCGCAAGCTCGGGCCGAAGCGGCTCAGCGTTTGGGTCGCGCTCGCGGTGAGTCCGATGCCTTTGAGGCGCTGCTGGCTGAATACCGTCAGAACCCCGAGGTCGTGCGTGTGCGCCTGTACCGTGAGTCCATCGAGCGCGCTCTTGCGCCCGCGACCAAACGCTTCGTGCCCCCTCCGGCCGGTGAGCGTTACGAGAACCTCCGGATCACCATTCCGTTCTAATCCATGCAGAGCGCCCTTTCCGCCGTTACCCCGCGCCTAGAGCCTCGGCCTCTGGACCCGCGCGATGTAGAAGCGCCCCTCACTCCTGAGGAGCAGCGCAGTATTGCGATGCAACTCGGCCCGCTTCTACTCGGCGTTGGGCTACTGGGACTGGGCAGCCTGTACGCGCTGGTGGTGCCCGATCAGGCGGACATGGCGGCCCTGATCCAGGCGGTGGCTGCGCTCGTCGTGGCGACACCCATCTTGCGTCGCGGTCTGCGGGGCTTCATGAGCCGCGAACCCGCCAACCTCACCGAACAACTCGTCAGCCTCGCCGTGCTCGCATCCATGGCCGTGGGGGAGTTTGTCACCGCCGGACTCGTGCCCCTGTTCTTGGAGCTCGGCCACCTCTTCGAGGAACGCTCCTCGCGCGGGGCCGTGGCGGCCATTGACGGCATTCGCAAGCTCTCCTCACAACGGGCGACCCGTGTTCAGGACGGGATGGAGGAAGAGGTCGAACCCGACCAGCTCCGCAGTGGTGACGAGGTCCTCGTTCGACCCGGACAGGTCATTCCCGTGGACGGCCAGGTCCTGACGGGCTTCTCGTCCGTGGATCAGGCTCCCATCACCGGTGAGTCGGTCTATGAAGACGTCGAACCGGGCTCCAGCGTCTTTAGCGGCACCATCAACCTGGGCGGCATCCTGCGCATCCGCGCCGAGGGCGTGGGTGGGCAGTCTGTCCTGGGCCGGGTCGTGGAGACCCTGCGCAAGGTGGAGCAGTCCAAGACACCGGCCTTGCGCCTGATCGAGCGCTACGCAGGGGTCTACCTTCCGGTCGTGCTCTCCGTGGCGGGGGTGACCCTGTTTCTCACCGGCGAGCTTGGACGGGCCATCGCCGTCCTGGTCGTGTCCTGTCCGTGCGCTCTGGTTCTTGCGGGACCGGCGGCCATGATCGTCTCCATGACGGCCTCCACCCGGCGCAGCATCCTGATCAAGAGCGCCTCATTCCTGGAGACCGTGGCGGAGGTCGACACACTGATCCTGGACAAGACAGGCACGGTCACCGCGGGAGCCCTGAGTCTGGACCGGGTCGTTCCCTCCGACGATGCGACGGAACAAGATGTCCTGCGAGCCGCAGCGGCCTGCGCCCATGGATCTCTGCACCCCGTCTCGCGGGCCATTGTCCGCGCGGCCGAAGAGGCGCAGTTGGAGTACACGCCCGCCGAAGCCAGTGAGGAGATCCCGGGCAAGGGCGTGCGGACGGCCGGCAGCGAGGCCTGCCTCCTCGGCCGCCGCCAGTGGCTGGCGGACGAAGGTGTGGCCGTTCCCGATCAGGCGCCGACCAGCGGGCCCGGAGTCTGGGTCGCAAAGGGGCAGCAGGTGCTCGGCTATCTCTCCCTCTCCGACCGCCCCCGCGCGGAGGCCCGCGCCGCCCTGGAGCAGACCCGCCAGTTGGGCATGGATCGTCTAGTTCTCCTGACGGGCGACCGCGAGGAGGTGGCCCGGGAGGTGGCCGAGGAGCTGGGCTTCGACGCTTACGTGGCCGAGGTCCTGCCCGAACAGAAGCTCGAGGTCGTGCGCGAGGAGCAGGCCGGCGGCCACAAGGTCATGATGGTGGGCGATGGTGTCAATGACGCCCTGGCCCTATCCGGCTCGGACGTCGGCGTGGCGGTGGGAGCGCGCGTAAACGAGGTGGCCTTGGGCGGTGCGGACGTGGCCCTGCTCTCAGAAGATCTGGACCGCCTGCCCATGATGATGCGCCTGGCCGAGAAGACGCGTTCGGTCGTGGTGCAGAATGCGCTCATCGGAACGCTGTTCAGCGTGGGCATGGTGACCCTCGCTTCCCTGGGCGTGATCACTCCACTGACGGGCGCCGTGCTGCACAACGCTGGCGCGCTGTTCGTGATCGCCAACTCCAGTCGGTTGAGCGCTGGCGAGACGCCTGCTGCTCAGGCCTGACCCGCGCGCCCCAGGCACGTCCCTAGTCGGACGATTTCTCGATGGCCTTGTGCAGGCGTGTTTCCCGCAGGTTGACGGGCTTCTTTTTCGTCCGCGCCCTCAGGTTGAGGGCCTCGACGAAGATAGAGAAGGCCATGGCGAAGTAGATGTAGCCCTTGGGGATGTGCTGGCCCATGCCCTCAGCCACCAGGTTCACGCCGATCAACAGCAAGAACGAGAGGGCCAGCATCTTGAGGGTCGGGTGCTTTTCAATGAAGGCCGAAATGCGACCGGCGGTGAGCATCATGACGGCCACCGCAAGGATGACGGCCACGATCATGACTCCAATGTCTTGCGCCATGCCTACGGCCGTGATGACCGAGTCCAGAGAGAAGACCAGGTCCAGGATCAGGATCTGGATCAGCACCTTGCGAAAGCTCGCCGTTCCCTTCGTGGACTCGCGATCCTCTTCAAGGCCCTCGAGCTTGTGGTGGATCTCCGAGGTGCTCTTGTAGATCAGGAAGAGGCCTCCGATGATCAGGATCAGGTCGCGTCCGGAGATGTCCCTATCCAGGAACGTGAAGAGGTTCTCGGTCAATCCCATCACCCAGGTGAGGGAGAGCAGCAAGAAGATGCGTCCCAGCATGGCGAGCGCAAGCCCGGCCGTGCGCGCACGGCCCTGGTCTTCCTCGGGCAGGCGGCCCGCCAGGATCGAGATGAACACGATGTTGTCGATGCCCAGGACAATCTCCAGCAGGGTCAGGGTGCTGAGAGCAATCCAGGCGTTGGGGTCGGTGATCCAGTCCACGGTCGACTCGGGGGGTGGGGGTGGGGGTCAGGAGGTGAAGGTCAGGGGCTGGCCAGTTGGGACGCCCACGAGTTCGTGCTGGTGATAGACGATCTGGCCACGCAGGACCGTTGTCACGGGCCAACCCGCCAAGGCCGTCCCCTCGAAGGGGCTGCGCCCGGCCCGAGAGCGTAGCCAGTCGGAGGGCAGGTCTTCGGTCACGCTGGGGTCCACCAGTGTCACGTCTCCGTCGCAACCCACGTCCAGCGCGCCCTTGTTTTCGATGCCGTACACGCGCCGCGGACCATCCACACTGAGGCGCACGATGTCCTGCGGGCTGAGCCAACCATCGCGCACGGCCGTAAGCAGCAGCGGCAGAATGGTCTGGGTCCCAGCTATGCCCGAGGGTGAGTGCGGGTAGGGCTTGGCCTTCTCTTCGGGGGTGTGGGGCGCGTGATCGCTTCCGATGCAGGTGACCGGGCCTTCCACCAGAGCACGGCGCAGGGCGTCTTGGTGATGGACGTCGCGCACGGGCGGGTTCATCTGGGCCCAGGTGCCGTGCACCTCGTAGCACTCGGGGGCCGCCAGGAAGAGGTGATTGGGGGTCGCCTCCACGGTGACGAGATCGCCCAGGTCTCGCTCTAGGACCATCTGCATTTCGTCGCCGGTGCTGACGTGCAGGAGGTGCACGGGCCGGCCCGTAGCCTCCACCAGGTTGAGCAGGCGGCGGGTCGCTTTGAGAGCGCACTCCACGTCCCGCACGGTGGGATGCTCGATCACGGAGGTGCCTTCGGTGATTCCGGCGTAACGCTCCGACAGACGCGGGTTGTCCTCGGAGTGCACGGTGACCCGGCGTTTGCCTGAGCGCAGCAGCCTTTCAAGGGTCGGGTCATCCTCAATCAGGAGGTTGCCTGTGCTGGACCCCATGAAGACCTTGATGCCCGCGCACCCGGGAAGGCTCTCCCACTCACCGATGGCTTCGGCGTTTTCAGCCGTGCCACCCAGGAAGAAGGCGTGGTCCGCCGAGGCGCGACCCGCGGCGCGCTCGAACTTGTCCTGCAGGGCGGCGGGGTCGGTGGTGGGGGGCGTGGTGTTAGGCATCTCGCAGAAGGCCGTCACTCCACCCGCCACGCAGGCCAGGGAGCCGGAGGCCAGATCTTCCTTGTGCTCGAGGCCGGGTTCGCGGAAGTGCACCTGGGGATCGATCAGGCCCGGGAAGACCCAGTGGCCGCTGGCATCCAGCCTCGGGCAGTCGGGGGAGACTTCCAGGTCTTCGCCGATGGAGGCCACCTTTCCCTCGCGGATCAACAGATCGGCCTCCCGATCGCCGTCGCGCAGAATTAGCCGTCCGCCATGGATGAGAAGATCGTGGGTCATCGTGAAGGGCTCTCGTCGGTGGTCAGGGCTGTGTGCATGCGCTTGAGGATGCCCTCGGCGTCTTCGAGTTTGCCACTGTTCCATTGGATGCCCAGCCCCTGGTCACCTAACCGTGGGATGACGTGGAAGTGCACGTGGGGGACAGCCTGGTGGGCGCTCTCGCCGTTGTTCTGCAGCACGTTGTAGTGCTCGGCTCCCGTGGCGGCGAGCACGGCGCGGGCGACTCGGGGGAGTGCGCGGCCCAGGGCGGCGGCCGCTTCGTCGGAGAGCTGGTGCAGGTGCTCGCGCGCTTCCTTGGGGATCACCAGGGTGTGGCCGGGAGCCAGGGGCGCGATGTCCAGGAAGGCCAGGGTGTGATCGTCCTCGTACACCCGGTGACAATCGATCTCACCGCTGAGGATCTTGTCGAAGATGGAAGGCATGCTCGGAGTCTAGGGAGTGGGGCAGGGGAGGGAAGAGAATCCTGGGGACTGGTTCACTTCTCGCCCAGAGCCGCTTCAAGCGCCTGCAGATTGGCGGCCAGGATGTCGGGGAAGGTGGCACCCTGTGCACGCTGGGCCGCACTGGGGTTTTCCGCCGGGGAAAAGACCACTGAGCGCAGACCCAGACGGGACTCCAGCGACTCGCGTGTGGCGGGCAGGGCCTCGGACTCCCAGAGGATCAGGGCCGGCTTAAGCGAGCCGTTCAGGCGCTCGAGTTCAGCGAATTGCTCCTCGCTCAGGGGGGCCTCTGGATCCAGATCCAGACTGTGGACCTCCCATCCATAGCGACGGGCCAGATAGTCGTAGGCCGGATGACTGGCGATCAGGCGTGTTCCCTGCGGAATGGCCGCAGCGAAGCGCTCGTGCAGACCATCCAGGTTGGCCTGCAGCTGGGCGAGGCCCGCCGCGAAGGCGGCAGCGTGTTCGGGGAATGCACCCGACATGGTCTCCGCGCAACGGCGCGCCTGCTCCCGGGCCAGTAGGGGATCGAGCCAGTAGTGGCCATCGGTGCCCGCATGGGAGTGATCGCCTTCGAACCCGTGGGAGTGGGTCATGCCCGTGTGCTCGATCAGGGGCTCCGTGAAGTCGGAGGCCGTGTCCACAACGCGCGAGGGGGGCAGGCTGGCGCTGGCCAACCAGCGCTCGAAACCCGCGCCGTTGGTGAGCACCAGGCTCGCCCGCTGGTAGAGGGCCAGCTCCTCGCGGGTGGGCTTGTGGAACTGGGGGTCGGCACCTTCGGGCAGTGGGCAGAGGACCTCCACCGCGTCTCCCGCGATGGCGGTGGCCATGGACTCCAGGGGAAAGAAGGTGGCCAGGACGCGCCCGTCCAATTGGATGGGTTCGGCCTCGGTGGGCCCGCCGCAGGCGCCCAAGCCGAGCATGAGCGCCATCCCGAGCAGGGTGCCCGGAATCGCCCGGGGAGGCGTGGTTGGGGAGAACATCAGGAGCATCGGAGAGAGAATCAGAAGACGCGCACCAGATCCGGCGCGAGGGTGATCAGGAGGACCAGACCGGCTGCCGCTCCGGCGGCCGCCAGGGTGACGATGCCCGCCAGCTCAAGGGCAACCAGTTTCCAGGTGGCGGAGCGGCTGCAGCCGATGGCGTGCAACATGTCGAACTCCTCCTTGCGCAGGCGCGCCGTGAGCGAGAGCACCAGCCCGCCGAAAACCAGAGTCGACAGGAGCAGCACCAGGGCCACCCCGTCCAGGAGGCGCTTGATCTTGAAGGCGTAGTTCAAGAGCTCGTCGACCACCTTGCGAGGCACCACCATCTGATGCACCGCTGAGCGATTGAACTCGGCTTTCAGAATCGTCTTGTCCTTGTCGTCGGCGGGGAAGTACAGAATGGCCGTGAGGGGTAGCTCCTCGGGACTCGCGTGCAGGTGGAAGTCCCAGAGGTTCTCCTCGCTCACCTGATCGTGTTCGATCAAGGCCGGGCTGACCGACACCGAGTCTTCGCTGCGGGAGAGGATCATGTCCTCCTCCAACGCGCCCGGAGAGGTCACATCCCCGTGGCCATGCACCAGACCGCTGACCATCCAGGCCGTCTTGACGTCCACGAACACGGCGTCGTCATCGGGGGTCGCCGTGGGGGCCAGCACACCGCAGACCGACAGGCGTGTGGCACCGGGTTGGTTGATGTCATAGAGGTTGGTGGGATCGCTGCTCAGAGCGTCCCCGGGTTCAAGCCCCAGTCGCGCTGCCACGGCCGAGCCCACGAGGGCGTCACCGATCATCATGGGCAGGCTGCCCGCTGTCGTCCTCAGACCACGCTGCTCGTAGTACTCCAGGCTCGTACCCACCAGGGTGGCCTCTCTGGCGAGGTGGCCGGTATGCAGGGGCACGGCCACCCCGCGACCGCTCTCCTGGATCTCCTCCAGAAGGCCCATGTGCACCGGCTTCAGGGCGCTCTGGCGGAAGTAGAGGGCGCCCAGGGTCAGGTCGAAGCGGTTGCCACGGGTCCCCGCCACCAGCGGGGTGGCTTCGGCCCGCGCCGAGAGATCCCGTTCATAGCGGACCATCAACTGGCGTGTGGTGGCGGGCAGCAGGAAGGCTACGGTCAGGCAGAAGGTGAGCAGCAGGCTGCGCCAGCGGTGATGGCGGGCGTGGGCTCCAGCCAGATGGACGAGGCCTCTCATCGGGTGACCTCCATGCACTCTTCCAATTGCAGCACCCGATCGAAGCGCTCCAACAGGCGCGTGTCATGGGTCACCACCAAGAGCGTGCTGCCGTGTCGGGCGCAGACCTCGAAGAGCAGATCCATGGCCGCGTCGGTGCGCGTGGCGTCCAGGTTGCCCGTGGGTTCGTCCGCCAGCACCAGGGGCGGTTCGGTGACCAGCGCACGGCACAGGGCCACCCGCTGTCGCTCGCCCTGGGAGAGCTGTCCAGGCTTGCGATCGAGCAGCGTCTCGATGCCCGTGGCCTCTGCCAAAGACTGAGCGCGCTCCCGTGCGTCTGCGTTCAGGTCCAGAGCCTCGGAGACCAGGTAGGGCAGCAGGATGTTGTCGAGCACGCACAGGTAATCGAGCAGCGCAAACTGCTGGAACACCATGCCGACCGTGCGGATCCGCAGGGCGCGGCGTGCCTCCTCATCCAGGTCCGTGAGGGTCGCTCCGTTCAGCTCAATGCGGCCGCTCTCGGCGCGCAGTACTCCGGTCATCAGATGCAGCAGGGTCGTCTTTCCAGCGCCGCTACTGCCCACGCAGGCCACGCGCTCACCACGCTCCAGCAGGAACCGGGGCACGTGAGCCACGAAGCGACCCTCGGGGTAGGCGAAGCGCACGGCCTCCGCTGACAGCAGGGCCGTGTCCGTCAAAAGGACTCTCCTATAGGCGGTGGGTTCTCCTGGGAGTCCTGGGGCAGGATCGGACCGGCGTCCACCCTGCGGGCGGCCAGGATCTCGTGCTCGACGATTCGCCAACCCGCTGCCGTGGCGGCCACGCCGTAGCGTGCTTCGTACTGATTGGTGCGCCAATGCGAGTGATTGGAGTGGAACACCGCGCCGTCCACCTCCCACTGGCAGCGGGCGCTGAAAGTGGGGGAGCCCGTGTCGTCCTGGCCCACGCTCTCGATCAGGAGTTCCTTGAGGCGCAGATCCTGGACCTCGCTTACGGCCCCGCCCTCCTCCTGCATCACCAGCCCCTCGTGGATCTGGTTGTACAGCTCGTCGAGCAGGTCGCCGTGTACGCTGCGCGCCAGGGCGTCATACACATCGGATTGGTTGGTGAAGTCGAAGGCGCGGTAGATGTTCGTGTGCAATGGCTCGAAGACGGCCTTCGCCTGGGAGTGCGAGGGGAGGGCTTCACCGCCGTTGGAAAAGGAGAGGTCCGTGCGCACATTCCAGGCCAAGCTCGCGCCGACGAGGCACGCCGCCCCGGCTGTCAGGAGGACGCGCGGGCGTCTGGATCGTCGAGAGGCCAACATGCTCGCCCCGGCCACGGCCAGGGCCAGGGTCAGAAGGGGCCACTGGGTCGGCTCCGTTTTGGCGAGGACCGGAACGTCCTCGAAGTGGTCTTCGCTGGCACCCGTCAGGCCGCGCCAGATGAAGGTGGGGTCGCTCGCCTTGAGCGTGACGCGGGTGCGTACTCCGCCAGCGCTCAAGTGGGCGATGACGTCCATGGGTACGGGGTCTTCGGGCTCGGACAGAATCGGATCATCGGGAAACGCACTCCACGTGAACTTCACCTCCGAAGGCGGTGTCTCCAGCGGGAACTCCAAGGTCATGCGTAGCTTCTGCATGGCTCGGGTGCCGAAGCGTGGGAAGTGGGCCAGAAGATCGAAGTTCGGGTCGATCACCTCGAAGCCTGCGAGCTGGGGCTGGAGCTGCAGGGAACCCGCCGCCACGGACAGGCGCTCGGACAAGAGTTCGAACAACATGTCCTCCGCCAGCTTGTGTTCTGGTCCGCGCAAGAGCATCTCGTCCTCCCGCGGGATCTCCAGAAATCCATCCACGAAGGCCAGGTTCACGACCACGTGGGCCGTGACTGACTCTCCCTCCACCCAAAGACGCAGGTCCACGTCGGGCCCGTCGAGGGGGTGGGGGTTGGTTGCGGTTAGGCCCAGCATGCAGGTGCCGACCAGGAGGGACCAGGGGAAGCCCATGGGGTGCAGTCTAGCGCAGGGCTACCTTCGACACCTCCTTGCCTCCATTTCGTATGAGCCTGGGGCCTCGCGTGGGATTTCCAGTGCGGGGTTATACCTTGAGAGGGGTGGCGTTACTCTCAATCGCGCCTCCACCCCCCCCCCGGTCCATCATGAAACGCCCTTTCTCAGCTCTGGTTCTGCTCCTGAGTGCCGCGCCCGCTGTGGCCCAAGAGCAAGTGTTTGCCACGGAAGCCCCGATCGCCGCCCTCCTGGACGAGCTGGGCGAGGACGTGCGGGCGTACAACGAACACGTAACCTTCCTCGCCAACCCTTTCCTTGAGGGTCGCCTACCGGGGACGCGGGGCATGGAGATCGCCACCGAGTACGTGGAGGCGCACTTTGATCAGGCGGGTCTCGAAAGGCCCGTGGAAGGCGACAGCTATCGCCAGAGTTTTCGCGTGGGCCAGCGCCGAACCGTGGCTGAATCCCATCTGGCCGGGGGCTCGCTGGCACTCACCCACGGCGTGGACTTTGGGGTGACCGGCATGGGCGGATCGGGGTCCGCCAAGGCGCCTCTGGTGTTTTGTGGCTACGGAATCGAGAAGGGCCAGGAGGGCTACCGGGGGTTTGAGGCCGGCGTGGACCTCACGGGCAAGATCGCCATGATCATGCGCTTCGAACCCATGGACGAAGGCGGCAAGAGCCTCTGGGCTACGCGCGGGCCCTGGACGGCCAAGTCCGGATTCAGTCGCAAGCTGAAGGCTGCGGAGGAGCGCGGCGCCGTGGGTGTCTTGCTCGTCAGCCCCCCCGGTGCGGCAGATGACCGCGTGGGGGATCTGATGGTCGCGGGCCGTGGCTCCCGAAGCTACGTCCAGATTCCGGTCCTGATGGCCACTTCGGAGGCCGCTCAGAAACTGCTGAGTGGGGCGGGGGTTACACCATCGTTGATGGATCTGCGCCGAGAGGCGGATGCCCATGGAGTCGTGCGCGACCTGGCCTGCGAAATTGAAATGAAAGCACGCATTGCCGACGAGGAGCTCACTGCCGAAAACGTGATCGGTCTACTGCGTGGGAGAGGTTCCCTGGCCTCCGAGTACATTGTGTTGGGTGCGCACCTCGACCACCTGGGCATGGGGAATTTTGGCTCGCGCGAAGGACCCGGCAAGCTGCACCCGGGCGCCGATGACAACGCCTCGGGCAGCGCCGCTGTGATCATGCTGGCCAAGCGCCTCGCGGAGGAATACCGCGAATTGCGTCCCGATCAGGAAGCTCGCTCGGTGCTTTTCATGTGCTTCAGCGCCGAGGAATCGGGCCTTATCGGCTCGAGCCATTACTGCCGCGATCCCCTGTTCCCCATCGAACAGCACAAGTTGATGATCAACTTCGACATGATCGGGCGCATCGTCGACAAGCGTCTGTCCGTTTCCGGAGCCTCCACGGGCGAGGGGATGGAGGCCTGGCTCGCGCCCATGTTCGAGTCCTCCCCCTTGACTATTGTGCAGCCCGAGAACATGTCCGGCGCCTCCGATCACACACCCTTCTATCGCGCCAAGATGCCCGTCCTGTTCGGCATCATCGCCGATTTCCACGACGACTATCACACGTCGCGCGACGTGGTGAGCAAGATCAATCGTGTGGACGCCGTGCACACCATCAACCTGTTCCACAGGATCTTGAGGGGGGCGGCCTTGCGGGATGAGGCCTTCGTCTACTCGGAGCAGGCGCGGCGTGGAGCAGGGAGGGGTGAAGCGCGCCGAACCCAGCCACCCGCGGCCCCTGCCGCGCGCGTTTTCGTGGGAGTCGTCACGGCTGAGAGCATCGGTCAGCCGGGAATCCTGCTCGGGACGGTGATCGAAGGTGCCCCTGCAGAGCAGGCAGGGATCAAGAGCGGTGACATTCTGACCAAGTGGGCCGGCAAGCCTGTGCAGGATGAGGATGCCCTGCGGAAGATCCTCGAGGGTCACACGCCGGGGGACAGGGTGCAGGTCACCGTGCAGCGCAACGGCGAGGAGAAGGTCTTCTGGCTGACGCTGGGCGAGCGCTAGTCGGAGTCGTCCTTGCTGTCGTCCTTGCTGTCGTCCTTGCTGGGAGCTTCCTCGTCGAAGGGGCTGGGGAACAACTCCGATGGACTGCGTTGGGCCGTTGCCAGCGCCCGCATAGCCACGAGTACCTTCGGTCGTTCCAGAGCGATGTTGGTGCCCTCCCTCGGGTCGGACTCCAAATCGAACAACTCCTCGGTCACGACCCCCTTCCTGGAACTCTGTCGCACCCACTTCCAGCGTCCGTCCAGGAGCGCCTGACGCCTTCCGAGTTCCCAGTAGAGTGGGGGCCGTCTGGCCAGTCGGGCGGGCCGACCCCGTAGGGTGCCGCTGAGATCCACGCCGTCCAGACCCTCGGGATAATCGGCGCCAGCCAAGGAGCACAGGGTGGGTAGGAAATCCTGGAAGGCACACACCCGCTCGCTCGCCGTGCCGGCAGGGACGGTTCCGGGCCAGTGGGCGATCAGGGGCACGCGCAGACCCCCTTCGTAGAGGCTGCCCTTGAGTCCGCGCAGGTTGCCGGTGGATCCGAAGAACTTCGAGTCCGAGCCGCCCGCATAAGAGGGACCATTGTCACTGGTGAAGATGAACAGCGTGTTTTGGCTCAGGCCCTCTTCGTCGATGACTTTCATCAAGCGCCCGACCTCTGCATCGAGGTGGGTGATCATGGCCGCGTAGGCTGCTCTCGGTCGGGGATGGGGCAGGTAGCCCTTGCCCCCTAGATAGGGCTTCTTGTCCCAGTCCGTCGGATAGGCCTCGAGATCTTCATCGGGGACCTGCAAGGCCACGTGGGGGATGGCACTGGGGTAGTAGAGGAAGAAAGGTTGGTCTGCGTTGTCTCGGATGAAGGCTTCAGCGCGCTCGATAAAGAGGTCGGGCGCGTAGGTTTGCCCCTGGTACGTGTCCCAGTCATCGCTGGAGTCCGGTGCCCTCTCGATCTTCTGGTGGGCGGAGAACACTCTGTTGCCTGCCTCCACCCGTTTGCCGTTGTGCCACAGGTGATCGGGGTAGTGGTTGTGGGCCTGAGCCTGACACAGGTAGCCGAAGAACTCATCGAATCCTTGCAGGTGGGGTTCGCCGCTCTCCCCTGGGCCCCCCAGGCCCCATTTGCCAAAGGCGCCCGTGGCATAGCCCTGTTGCTGCAGCAGACGAGCGAGGGTGGGAGTTTCGGCAGGCAGGGGTACCTGGCCTTCGCCATGAGGGTTGTTCTTGCGATGCGCGCCGCTGTTGTCCCGCACGTGGGCGTGACCGGTGTGCAGGCCCGTCAGCAGGACGCAGCGCGATGGGGCACAGACCGCGTCCCCAGCATAGTGGCGGGTGAAGCGCATGCCCTCGTGAGCCAGGCGATCCAGGTGGGGCGTCCTGATGGACTCAGAACCGAAGCAGCCGAGTTCGGCATAGCCCAGGTCATCCGCTAGGACGAAAACGATGTTGGGCCCCGCGGGGGGCGTCTCGGACAGGGCTCCCGCAAGAGCGAGGCAACAGGGAATAAAAAACTGCACGGGTAGCAGTCTACCCGTGCAGTTCGTGTCGAGGGCCACCTATGACCCGCGATTGCTGGATAAGGGGGGTCGTCTCAGGCGTCCCGTTGGCCACGGCCACCGGAGTCACGACCTCCGCGGCCCGTGCCCCAACCACCAAAGCCACTGGTGTTCATGCCTTGATAGTCTTCGACTTGCTGCGGGCTCAAGAATGTCTGGAGCTGAGTGTCGAACGTCTCACCTTGTACGCGCATGGACTCACGGATGGTGTCGCGGTCAAAACCCGCTCCATTGCCACCGCGCATGCCACTGAAGAACTCGCTGCGCTGGAGGTCGCGCTCCGTGAGAAGCTTGCGCATCTGACCAGATTGGTTCGGGTCTAGGCCCAACTTGGTGGTCAGATCTTCCATCGTGCGGTCCATGCGCTCATTGCGCTGGTCGTCGCGACGTGCATCACGCTCCGCCTCCTCGCGGTCTTCACGGGCCTGTATGGCCAATTCGACCATGTCCTGGAAGCGGGCCGGGGGGGCCGTCTCCACGGACTTGAAGGAGGCCAGCATTTCGCGCATGGCGGCCAGATCTTCAGCTTGGGTGGTCTCCAGGTCGCCGGCCGGCTGACGGTCGACGGCGACCATGTCATTGCGTGCCTCGAGGTCTTTCAGTCGCCGGGCGAACTCGTCGAAGCGTTCCTGGACGTCTGTCCCTTCAAGGTTTGATGCCGGTGCCGGGCCGGCTTGCGAGAGACCTGGAGCCAGGTCGTCCGGGCTCAAGAAATCGGCGGCAAGGTAGCCCGCGCCGGCGGCGAGAAAGCTGACCAGGGGGATGATGGCTGTATTCGTCATGTCTAGGCGTCCTCTGCTGTGATTTCCACGGTGTGCTCGATAGTGCCTTCCTGCAGACGATAGATCGTCATGCTGAACTCATCTCTGTCTATCTCAGTGTTCATTTCCACAGAGATTTCGCCCTCCAGCACCAGCTTCACGGGGCGCTGCTCGGCGATGGAGTAGTAGAGTTGGCCTTCGATCTCGACCTCGTAGGTGCTCTCGATGAGCCTCTCTGAGGCCTCTAATGTGAAGGGGTTTTCCCAGGCCGAGAAGGAACGGTCCCGATCCCGCCCGCGGCCGAAGGAGCGCTCGGGCATGTCGCCCTCGGTCTCGAAGGTCAGTTCGATGACCACGCACTCCAAGTCCTGGACGGTCTCGGTGCGATCGGTCAGCTTGGCTTCGGCGTCCCATTCGGCTTCGTTCAGGTAGCTCAGAGAACTGCCGCCGGAGCCGCCCCAGCTCCTGCCGCCGCGTCCGCCACCGCCACCACCGCGTCCGCCCCAGCCTTCGCCGCTGCGCTCTTCGGGCGGGAACAGGGCACCTTGTACGTCCAAGCCCATCGCGGTCAGGATGGCCGCTGCTTCGGGCTCCCAGCTGTCGCCCTCGGAGACCTCATCTTCGGGAAGCAGGCCGTCGAGGGGCAAGGCGAGGGAGTGTCCCTTGAGCATGTTGTCATGCTCCGGATCGCCGTCATCCTTGAGCTTGGCGATGGTGTCTCCATCCTCATCGACGTGCAGGCTGAGGGTCTCGCCATCCAAGGGGCTGGTGCGGTCCATGTCCCGGGACTCTTCGCCGAACCCCATGGTCGTGGTTCTAGTCACGTCACCGTATTCGCGCTCCATGCGGGTGGGAGAACCGTCATCGGCTGCCAGCAGGGTGTCCGTGTAGGTGCACTCCAGGCTGGACTCGGTTCCACCTCCACCGGACCTGCCGCCGAAGCCCTCCATGGGCTCACCGTCACGGGTCATCTCCGAGGCCACGGTTTCCATGGTCTGACTGGTCTCGATGGAGACGGTCAGCGTGCGTTCGGTGTCGTAGCGGGTGTTCAGTTGGGCTGCGCCGACCAGAAGGGTCAGGCCGGCCAGTGCGGGGGTCAGGATGCGTGTCATGTGGAGATTCTCCGGGGGGATGGAAAGTGCCGTGTGCTCAGGAGCACCTTCCTATTGGATGGTGTTTTGGTCTTCTGCGCCATCTTCGGGACGGCGAATCAGGTGAAGTGTAGTGTCTCTGTTGGGAACGTCCTCTGAACCGCCTTCATGGCCCCCCCCGGGGGGGTTACGCTCTCCAGACAATGCCCTGCGACATGGACCCGGGGCTCAGCCGAGGCGCCGGCGCAGGGCCGCGATGCGCGCACGGCTCACGGGGACCCAGGTCTCGTCGAGCAGTTGGACCTTGCCCAGGCCGCCGGCCTGGGTTGCCAGTTGGCGTACATGATCGAGAGCCACGATGGCAGAGCGGTGTACGCGCTGAAAGCGGGTGGGGTCCAGGCTGCGCTCCAACGCACCCATGGACTCGCGCATGAGGATCTCACCGCGCTCCGTGTGCAGGCGCACGTACTGGTCGGCCGACTCCACCCAGTGGATGCTGCTCGTTTCCACCAGCTCGATGCCCCCCTCACGACGGATGGTCAGACGCTCGAGGGGCGCCTGCTCGCCACTGTCTTCAAGCTCGCCGACCGGGCTGCCTGTCTCGGGCTGCACCAGCTGGGCCAGTGCGCGGCTGGCATCCACCACGCGCTCCCGCACCAGGTGATCCCGTGCCCGCTCCAGGGCCCGGGCGAAGCGCTCATCATCGAAGGGCTTAAGCAGGTAATCCACAGCGTGCACGCCGAAAGCCTCGATGGCGTAGCGGTCGTAGGCGGTGGTGAAGACGACCAGGGGCGGGTTTTCTTCGCCCAGGGCTTCGATGACCTCAAAGCCGTTCATGCCCGGCATCTCCACGTCCAGGAAGAGCAGGTCCGGTCGGTTGCGCCGCAGGCTGGCCAGGGCCTCCGCACCATTGGAGCACTCACCGAGGAGTTGTATTCCGGACTCGGCCTCCAGGAGGGAGCGCAGGGTGGCCCGCGCCATGGGTTCGTCGTCCACGATCAGGACGGTCAGGGGGGCGGCAGCTTGCGTCATGAGGTCATCTCACTGAAGGGAAGTTTCACGTGGACCGTGGCGCCACCTCCGGGGGGTGAGTGCAGTTCCAGGCTCGCGGCTTCGCCATACAGCGTGGCCAGGCGGGCGCGTGTGTTCTCGATCCCGATGGGGGAGCGTTCCCCTTCGTCCCGTGCCTCCCTTTGCAGGACGTGCTCGGGAAAGCCCGGTCCGTCGTCGCTCACCGTCAGATGCAGTTGCTCCCCCTCGCGCCTGGCCCGCAACTCCACGCAACCTCCTTCGGGCCGTGGGGCGACTGCGTACTTGACGGCGTTCTCCACCAGAGGCAGAAGCAGTAGAGCGGGTACCCGGGCGGAGGACAGCCCCGGGGCGATATGGGTCTCCACTTGCAGGCGCTCGCCCAGACGGATGGACTCGATCTCCAGGAACTGCTCAGCCAGGGCCAGCTCCTGCTCGAACTCCACCTCGGGTTCGCTGCCGTGCTCGAGGGTGGCGCGCAGTAGCCCCCCCAAGGCCGAGAGGGTGGTGAGAGCCTCGGCCGATTGCTTGCTGCGGATCAGCCCGCCCACCGAGTGCAGGGCGTTGAACAGGAAGTGCGGCTGAAGCTGTCCCTCCAGGCTGGAGATCTTGGCGGCAGACAGCTCAGTCTCCAGACGCGCGGCTCGCAGCTTGAGGTGAGCCGCAAGGCGCTCCACGTCGCGTTCATCCAGATAGGAGCGCGCCCCCCAGCCCATGCCCAGGATGACCAGATACAGAAGGACGCCCAGTTCGATGCGCGGGCCTCCCATGCGGCCCCGTCGTCGTCGTCGGATCTCCTCAGCAGAGGGAAACTGATCCATGGGAGGCCCACCCCGATCCAGGCCCCGTTCACCCCCGCGCTGCTGTCCCTCCCCGCGTCGTCGGTCGAGGCCATCCATGCCTGGACGTCCCCCCCGACCCTGAAAAACTCCTTGGCCTGGAGCTTGATCCGCGCCCGGGCTCGCGTTCCCCGGTGGCGTGTACCCTTGTCGCGTCCAGGTCGGCGTGGGAAGCCATTCGGTGGCCAGATACGTCTCGACCTCCCCGATGCCTCGGGCGATTCCATAGGCCAGACCACCGTGCAGGAGCACGAGTGGCAGGAGCCAGCGCACGTTGCTGGCCAGCAATCTGGCCAGAAACAGAATCGGCTCAGCGGCCAATCCCCAGAGAACCCAATCGACTCCCTTGCGCCAGGTGATGTACTGCCAATCGATCTCGCGGCCATCCTGTTGGGCGGCATCCACGTGCAGGAGTGTGGAAATCGTCACCATCAGCACGACCACCAGGGCGATGAGGAGACGGCGGCGCATGGGGGAGCGCAGCCAGCCCTCAAGCCGCGTTTCCCGACCAAGAGCGACCGGGTCGGGAGCGGTGGGGGTGGTGGGGGGATTCATCGGAACTGCTGCCCGGAGCCATCCGTCGCGGGCTCGCGCTGGGCGATGGGGGGCAGGAGTTCTTTTAGCCGATCCTGAAGCGCCGTGAGTCGCTCGAGGGAAGGATCTCCGGGAGCCGTAGTCATGGTGTTGCGAAGAGCATCCAGGCGGGAGGCCCAGGGGCGTAGCCCCATCTCCATCTCCTGGATGGTGATCGCGGGCAGGCTGCTCTTCGGGGGCCCCATCCAGACCAGTAGCTCCTTGAGCGTACCCAGAATCCCTGGCGTCCAGTTGGCGCTGTAGGCGGCTTCCAATCTCAGAAGCAACGCTCCCGGGGACGGTTCGCGCAAGATGGCCCGGTCCAGCAGTTCAATAGCCTCGCGCGCGTTGGCTTCGATGACCGCTTGGGGCTGGACCTGGCCCGGAACTCGCGCGATGTTCGTGGCCAGCCGCCCGTGAGCACGGAGACGACAGGCATGCTGGAACCAGATGGATGAGGGCGGCACACCTGCGAGCTCGTCATCCAAACCGATCAGGTCCTGCCAGCGACCATTGCCCACCAAGGTCCACCCCTTCCAGATCAATCCAGGCAGACCGGTCCAGGTACGGGCCAGGGTTCCGATGCCTGCCGTGCCGGGCGCACCCCGTCCCGTCGCGGGCAAGGCGGCGCCCACCTGGAAGAAGGGCTCATCTTCTGCGGCGGGTATCTGGAAGTTCTCTGGCAGTGCAGAGGCTCGAAGAGGCGTGGTGCTGCCCATGGCACGCAAGACCGTGAAGGGATAGACAGCCGCTCCGAGGTCGGTCAGCAATGAGGCGTCCTCGGCGAGCAGGGGGTCTGCGGGAGCGAGGAGCTTCCAGGTCGTCTCCATGTCAAGACCATCTGGCAGATCCATGCCCGATGCCATGGCGAGGACGTTGCGATCATCCGTACTCACCGTGCCGCCGGCGCAGAGCGTCTCGATTCCTCGCTGGTCCAGGGCCAGGAGCGCAAGCAACTCGTTGACGTCGCTGATCCCCGCGGCATTCCAATAGTCGGGGCTCGCGGCGATGGGGGCACCGGTACGTACCAGCTCGCGCTCCACGTCGAGCGGCTCGGCCGAGGCCAAGAACAGCAACATGCTGGGGATGGGGCGGTACAGTCGCAGATGCTCGTAGGTGTCCAGCAGGGTCGCGCCCACGGAGGCGAACAGCTCTGGGTTCAGAAAGCCCGCGTTAATCCACTGCACGAAGACACCCCCTGGAGTCAGGTGTTCCTTGCATAGCGCAGCGAACTCGCGCGTGTACAGGTGCGAAGCGCCCGCGGTCCAGGGGTGGGAGGGTTGGGACACTATGATGTCCCAGCGCTTGTCCGTCAGTGTCAGGGCGCCGCGGGCGTCGTTGAGGATCACGTTCAGGCGTGGGTCATCGAACGGGTCCCTGGCGCGTCGGCTGGCGAGCTCCCGGTTGGCCTTGAGCACCTGGGGTTCGAGTTCGACCACATCGAGCTCGGTGATGCTCGGCGGGATGTCTTCGAGGGCCACGCCGCCCCCGAATCCGACCACCAGCATGGATTCGGCTTCCGGTCGGGCGAGTACGGGCAGGGAGGTCAGGAACCGCTCGGCGTTGCGTCCGTAGGGTGGCGTGCCCTCCGGGGTGATTCCCGCTTCGGGCAGGCCGTTGGATCGGATCTCCAAAGCGTGCTCCCGGTCGATGACGAGGATGGTGGCGGAGTGGCCGACTGCGGTGAACAGGACCTCTCCCGCTGCGCCCGCTTCCGGCTCAAAAGGTGCGTGCCGCAAGAGGCGGGTGGGGGCTTGGGGCTGGTAGGCCACCAGGGTCGCCAGACTGGCGCAGGCGCCGATGCAGAGCCAGCGCGCCGTGGGCCAGAGCAGGGTCATCGATGCGGTCGCCGCCAAGGCCAGGCTGACACCCACGGCCAACCGCGCCGTCCCGTCGAAGCCCAATGATGGGATCAACCAGAAGCCTGCCAGCAAGGCACCGAAGATGGCGCCCACGGTGTTCCAGGCGTAGACCCGAGCGCTGGCCTGGCCGGCTTCGGTCCTCGAGCGGGCCAGGATCCTCAGAGCAAAAGGGAAGGTCGCTCCGATCAGAACCGTGGCCGGCAGCAGCAGCGTGAACGCCATCCGGGCCCCGACCGCTTGGGGAGAGGCGTCCGGTTCGGCCATGCGTTCAATGAATACGGCCGGCAGCCCGTCCATGTGGGAATACACCCAGGCGGCAAGCGCTGCGATGCCGAGCTGGCACAGTGTGAACCCGATGGCTGCGGCTCGGCGCGTGCGCGCCAGCAGTGAAGCGATGGCGCCCCCGATGGTGATACCGGTCAGGAAGCTGGCCAGCATGGCGGCGAAGGCGTAGACGCTTCCACCGAGGATGTGGGAGAGGAGCCGCGTCCACAGGACCTCATAGGTGAAGGACACCGAACCGGAGACGGCGATCAGGGGCAGGATCCAGCGCACGCGGCCGTCGGGGATGGTCTCCTGCTCCGCTGCCCGCTCATCCATGGCGGAGCTGGGGGCGGGCACCGGCTGGGGCACGCGAGAGGCGATCAAGGCGGCCAGAATGAAGACGAGTACGTTGGCCGCGACGCCAACCCAGATCGTTCCGGCGAGACCGTACTGGGGCAGAAAGACGAAGGCTCCGGCAAGGGTGCCGACCACGGCTCCGGCGGTGTTGGTCGTGTAGAGGAGTCCGACTCGCGGGCCGATGTGGTCCCGTCTGCGAACGACGTGCCGCGTGAGCAATGGCAGGGTGGCGCCCATGCAGGTCGTGGGCACGAGCACGACGAGAAATGTCGTCAACAGATAGAAGGCGGACTGGGCCGGGCCTCCGGAGTCGACGAGCGCGCTCTGGTCGCCGATGGCCAGGTCCTGCATGAAGCGCGCGGCGCGCAGGCCCCAGGGAACCAGAAGGGCTCCAAGCGCGACCCCGGCCTCAAGGATCCCATACCACAGAACAGGTCGCCTGACTCGGTGCAGCAGTCTGCCTGCGGCTGTCGCGCCAAGCGCAAGCCCCGCCATATAAGCTGCGAGGACTGTGGCGACGGCAAGCTCCGAGGTCCCGAAGACGACCGAGAATTGGCGTAGCCAAGCGGTCTGGTAGACGAGGGCTGCGAATCCGGACAGGAAGAAGCAGGCCAGAACGGCCGTGAACTGAGGGCTGTCGTTGGTTTTCTGGGTTGTGGGAGGCATGGGGTCGGCCAGAGGATCGGGGATTCTGACGCGGCGGAGAAGATTGGAGTGGGTTTTCCTTTCGCTTGAGGAGGATGTGGGACTCGAATCCTGGACGGGTTTAGGCACAATCAGCCCCTTCCGCCCCCCCCCAGCCCACCTATTCCGGGTCCTCCCTCAAATCCCCTCTGCTCGCCTAGCGCTGCGGGTTCAGGGGGCTAGACTCTTCGCCTCAATTATCGCGGAGCCCCCATTGGGCTCCCCCGCACCCTCGTTCCGGGTGGCATAACCTCCGTGTGGAGGCCGCCTAGACGAAGGGCAAGTCCTACGCAAGAAGGAAGACAACTACCATGGCCATCGAAACGGCCCGCAAAGCAGAACTGATTTCCGAGTACGCGACGGTTGATGGAGACAACGGGTCTCCGGAGGTCCAGGTCGCGCTGCTCACCGAGAACATTCGCAATCTGACCGAGCACCTGAAGGTCCATAGGAAGGACTACGGCTCTCAGTTGGGATTGGTGAAGATGGTGGGTCGGAGGAGCAAGCTGCTGCGCTACTTGCGTACGAAGAGCCCCGAGCGCTACCGGACGATTCTGGGGCGGTTGGGCCTGCGCCGCTAGCACCGGATGGGAGCCCTGCGGCACGACTGTGTCCAAGAGCCCCTGTGCGCCGTGTAGGACCTGCGTCCAACGGCATCGGCCGCGAGAATGCGGCGACATGACAGATACGACATAACACGAAAAAAACTAAGCAACTACTGATACCGAAGATTCGGAACTGATCCATGACTAACGGACCCATACGCGTTGAACGCGAAATTTCCGGAGTGCGCATCGCCATCGAAACGGGCCAGGTGGCCCGACAGGCTGGCGGCTCCGTGATCCTGACACTAGGTGACTCCAAGGTCTTTGCCGCGGTGACCGCTGGCAAGGCGCGCGAGGACATCGACTTCTTCCCCTTGCTCTGCGACTACCGCGAGAAGAACGAGGCCGGCGGCAAGATCCCCGGCGGATTCTTCAAGCGTGAGGCACGCCCCACGACCAAGGAGATTCTGACCATGCGCCTGATCGACCGCTCGATCCGGCCCATGTTTCCCGACGGCTACAAGGAGGAAGTGCAGGTCCTGACCCACGCCCTCCAGTACGACGGCAAGAACAACACCGACGTGGCTGCCATGATCGCGGGCTTCGCCGCGGTCCGCATCAGCGGGCTGCCTTTCGACGCGACCCTGGGCGCCGTGCGCGTGGGACGCGTGAACGACGAGTTCGTTGTCTTCCCCGAGGATCCCGTGCGCCGCGAGGAGTCCACCCTGGACCTGGTGGTCTCCGGCCACGAGGGCGGGCTGGCCATGGTGGAGTCCTCCGCCAAGCAGCTTTCCGAGGAGGTCATGGTCGACGCCCTGGAGTGTGCCCACAAGGTGATCCTGGAGGTCGTCTCCCTGATCGACGAGCTGACCGAGAAGGTGGGCAAGCCCCAGGCCGAATTCAATGCTCCGGCAGTGGATGAGGCGCTCAAGGCCCAGGTCTTCGAGCGCGAGGAGGCCATGACCACGGCCGTGCGCACCCAAGGCAAGCAGGATCGTCACGACGCCCTCGCGGCCATCAAGAACGAGTGCGTTGCGGCTCTGACAGCAGATTGTGATGGTGACGATCTTGGCGCTCGGACCAAGACCATCAAGAACATGCTGCACGACCTGCAGCAGCACGTGGAGCGCGAGTGCATCCTCTCGGGAACCCGAGTGGACGGCCGCGCCCATGACAAGATTCGGGACATCACCATCGTGCCCGGCTTCATCGAGCGTCAGCACGGTTCAGCTCTGTTCACTCGCGGTGAGACCCAGGCCTTGGCCAGCGTCACCCTCGGGACCCCCGATGACGAGCAGGTCATCGACGGTATCGAACCCGAGTACAAGAAGAGCTTCTACCTGCACTACAACTTCCCGCCCTACTCGGTGGGGGAGACGCGGCGCATCTTTGGTCCCGGCCGGCGTGAAATCGGGCACGGGATGTTGGCCGAGCGAGCGCTGATGGCGGTCATGCCCACGCGCGAGCAGTTCCCCTACACCGTTCGCATTGTGTCGGACATCATGGAGTCCAACGGCTCCTCGTCCATGGCCAGTGTGTGCGGTGGCTGTCTGGCGATGATGAGCGCGGGCGTGCCCGTGAGTCAGCCCGTGGCCGGTATTGCCATGGGCCTCGTCAAGGACGGCGACCGCCAGGCCATCCTCTCCGACATCCTCGGCTCCGAGGACCACAACGGAGACATGGACTTCAAGGTGGCTGGATCGGGCGTGGGCATCACGGCCTTGCAAATGGATATCAAGATCAAGGGTGTATCCCGCGAGCTCTTGTCCGTGGCGCTAGAGCAGGCTCGGGAAGGCCGGATCCACATCCTGAAGAAGATGCTTGAGGCCGTTCCTGGCCCCGCTCCTGAGGTCTCCGATTATGCCCCGCGCATGGAGACCCTCAAGATTCCCGGCGACAAGATCGGCTTCCTGATCGGCCCCGGTGGGAAGAACATCAAGGCTATGCAGGCCCAGTACAGTGTGCGCATCTCGATCCTCGACGACGACGGAAACGTCCAGGTCTTCGGGACGGATTCGACCCAGGTCAAGGCTTGCAAGGATGCCATCGAGGCCTCCACGCAGACCCCTGAGGTCGGCACCCGCTACACGGGCACCGTGCGCAGTGTGCGCGACTTCGGAGCCTTCATCGAGATTCTGCCTGGCGTGGAAGGCCTCTGCCACATCTCCGAGCTGGCCCACGGCTTCGTGGGTCAGGTGACCGACGTCGTCAACGTGGGCGACGAGATCGAGGTGGAGATCATCAACGTGGATGACCGCGGCAAGGTCAAGGTCAGCCACAAGGTGACCCTGCCCGGCGGCGAAGAAGGTGAGTCGGAAGGCGGCGATCGGGGCCGCGGTGATCGCGGTGGCCGTCGCCGTGAGCGCTCAGGCGCCCCCGACTGAGGTCTTCAAGCCTCGCAGACCCGAGTTCCTCTCATTCGGGACAGACAATGCCCTCCTGGCTCAGCAATGGGCCGGGGGGGCATTATTCGTAGAAGGTACCCTCTAGGTGCCAAGAAAGGCGCAGCCGTTAGCGTTGAGTATCCCGTTCAATTGGCCCGTGCAGCGCCGGGCCTCAAGGGCTATACCAGACCCTGCGCGCGCTAGGCCAATATGATGCCTGAAACCAAGTCCCGGGGACGGCCTCGTGCCATCCGGGCCGATAGTTAATCAAGCCATGCTAATACTCGGACGTACCATTCTTATCGCTGCAGTTCTCTGCGGATCTGCACAAGCCCTCATGCCCCTGACGGGCGCTCCTTCCAAGGACGCCGCCAGCCTGCGCATGCGGCCCGACGATGGGGTCGGGACGCCCTATATCTTCAGCCGTCGGGACAGCATCTGCGGGAAGGGGGGCCAGAACCCCGCAAGCATCACCAAGCCCGCAACGGTGGACTATGAGGCTCTCCTGGCCGCGACCGACGAGGCGCGCAAGATCAAGAGGGACCGGATCGACCCGCAGTCCGCTGAAGGTCTCAAGCTGATGACTGGCGCCAAGCTCAAGGTGCTCAAGGCTTGCGAAGAGGTGCGCGCGATCCACAACCATTGCGGGGTCTGGAAGAAGATCACCCGCAGGGATGGGCGGGCGGTCGCCGATATCACGGCCAAGGTGAAGGCCGAGATGGGCGGAAAGTGACGCGGGCTACCCGTGAGGCTCATCCAATCCAATAGGCGGGCTTTACTGCCTCTGACCCTCCTCGGATTCCTCGCAGCCTGCCGAGGTCCAGCCCCATCGGAGGCTCCACAGGTGGATGCCTTGCGGGCTATCGAAGAGGCCATGGCCGGCGCCCAGGACGGAGTGGACCTGGAGGGTCCAATCGCAGACTCCGCACCGACCGAGGCGGACTATGCCAAGGCGCTCGAGGAGGCCTACCTCTCTGGAGGAGAAGATGGCGCCGCGAATGAAGGGGGCGAGTCCGATCCGGATGCGGTGCCGGATTCCGAAGCGGACCAGGATCCTCTACCCGAGATTGACTTGGATGACCTCCTGCTTGGAGCGTCCGTCCAGGATGAGGGCGGTCCTGTGCTCAACCCCTACGAGGAGTTCGGCGAGCGCATCGTCTGGTATCGCGACTCGGGGCTGATCATGAAGCCCTTCACGTTTCCGCTCGGCTCGGGTGAACGCGTGCAGGCGCTGATCCAGACCCACTCGGGCCTCACCGTCCACGGTGCCCCCGTGGATGACACGAACATGCCGGAGGGCGCGCAGCCTCCCGGGTCCGTGGTGTTGCACCTGCTCAAGGGGCAGGGCGCGGAGACCTTCACCCCACCGCGTGCCGCGGGCGTCAGCAAGCCCCGCTTGGTTCCCCTCTCCGACTGGTTGGTGGTGACTGCGGCCCCAGCGGAAATGCGTCATGTTCAGCGCTTCATCAGGATCTTCGTGAGCAACGCGCGCCAGATCCAGGTTGAGGCCAAGATCGTGGAGTTGACGACCACCAAGACCTCCGACTACGGAATCCGCCCCGTAGATGGGGTGACTCCGATCTTCGGGCTCCCCAATGCGGGCTCCCTGATCCACAGCGTGGACTTCTCATTTGGCAACACCGTGGACGTGGGAGAGGCCATCTTCGGCGTGTCGGCCGTTTTCGATGGGGTGCAGTTCAACGCTCTACTGGAGATGATCTCGACCGATGAGTCGGCCTCCATCATCTCCCAACCCAAGGTCGCCGTGCGGGAGGGTGCGCGGGCGGAGCTGGTAGAGGTGCAACAAGAGCCCGTGATGAAGCTCAACGCCATCAACGCCAACGGCCAGTTCACATGGACGATCACCTTCCGGGACGTGGGCGTGCAACTCTATGTGGTGCCACGCGTGATCGGGAGCAACACCCTGATTCTGGACGTGGATACGGAGGTATCCCAGATCACCGGGACAGCGGCGACCTTCATCGTGACAGACCCCAACGGTTCCACTTCGACCGTGGGGATTCCCGAGGTGGCCCGGCGCCGGGCCACCACAACCGTGCGCCTAGACGCGGGCCAGGGGTTGGTGATCGGTGGCCTGATCTCGGAGCGCACCCTGCAGCGGGAGAAAAAGGTGCCCGTGCTTGGGGACATACCCTTGTTGGGCAGAATCTTCAAGAGCCGCTATCAGGTCCAAGAGCGTACCGACGTGCTCTTCTTCATCTATCCGCGCATACTGCAGGGCATAGATCTGAACCCGGATTTCTGATTCTCGATGCCTGCCTGTCTCCAACGATCCACTGCCGACTCCAATCTCGGTCTGCGCCCAGGGCCTGGGTTGTGGGCCTTGGCGCTGACATGGGTGTGCCTTTGCGGTTGTCAGGCATTTGGATCAGGCGAGCTATCCCCCAGAGAGCGCAGCGCGGAGATCAACGCCACCTGGGAGCGCATCCTCTTGGGTGCGGACGCGCTCACCCCGGTAGCGGACTTCGACGAGGCCAGCTACTTCGATGAACTGGAGGGTCTGTACGCTCAGGCGCCGGTTGTCGCTGCGAAGGAGCCCGACCCGGTTGAGGACACCGGATCTTTGGAGCCGCGGGCCATCGATCCGTTCATGGCCTTTGGCGAGCGAATCTGGGTTGATACCGACACGGGATTCGTCACCAAGCCCTACACCTTCCCGGCGGGGCTTGGCCAGCGCGCCATGACCCTGCTCTCCCTGTACGGGGATTTTGACATTCCCGCCGAGGGCGGGGTGGTGGTCAATGGGGCCGGCTTGAAGCCCATTGGTGAGCAGGGATTGGGCGAGGCCGTCCTTGATCTGCGCCTCGATTTCGACGGTGAACCCTATTCCGCACCATCCGGCAAGACTCTAGAGAGCAGCACCTTTGTGCCCCTCTCCGATTGGCTCTTCGTCCGGGCGCAACCTGAAGTGTTGCTCAAGGCCGAACGCTTCATCGAACTCTTCAGTGCCCGTGTGCGGATGGTGGAGATCGAGGCGCGCATCATCGAGGTTTCCACCTCCGATTCCTTCGACTACGGCATCAGTCCGATCGATTCCAACACGCCCATCTTCGGTCTCCCGAATGGTAGCGCCTTCGCCAACAGCCTGGATTTCTCCCTGGGCAATACGGTGGACTCGGGTGAGGCACTCTTCGGGGTCTCGGCTATCTTTGACGGTGTGCAGTTTGATGCGCTGCTTGAGATCGTCTCCAATCATGAGGAGGTGTCCATCATGTCGCGGCCGAAGGTAGCCGTGCGCGAGGGCGGCCGCGCCGAATTCGAGAACATCGATGAGGTTCCCTTCTACACCCTAGGTGGACTCAACCCCAACGGCACCTTCACGGCGACGTTGATGACCAAGCCCGTGGGCGTGCAGATGTATGTGATCCCGACCATCATCGGGGAAGAGACGGTGCTGCTCAACATCGACATCCGCGCCTCACAGGTGAGCGGTACGGCCATCACCCTGAGCCAGGGTGGCGATGATTCCCTGGGCGTCATCTCCGTGCCTTCGATCTCCGCCCGTCGAGCCTCCACCACCGTGCGCCTGGAGCCGGGAGAGGCCGTCGTGCTGGGGGGCCTCATCGCGGAGCGCACCCTCGAGCGGGAGCGCAAGGTGCCATTCCTGGGTGATATCCCCGTTCTCGGCAACCTGTTCAAGAACACTTACGAGGTCACCCAGCAGACCAACGTGCTGTTCTACATCCGACCTCGCATCCTGCAGGGCATGGACCTGAACTCTGATTTCTAGGTCGGAATACCCCCTGCGTTCGGGAAGAATGTGATCCTCTGGTGCGTCCAAGGACCGCGCCACCCATGAAGCTCCTCCTCTCCCACAAGCCCCGAGGACCCCACACCGAGCGCGGGGCCGTGCTCCTGCTCTCGTTCCTGGTTCTGATGGTGATTATCGCCATCGTCTACCAACTCAATCGGGTCACGGCCACGGATCAGCAGGTGGCCAATCGGGACTTCACCAGCACGAACATGGACCTGGCCATCGAGTCGGCCATGTTGGAGGTGTTTGAGCAGCTGCGGTCTGATGGAGAGTTGCGCCAGGCCGGCGGGGAGGATGATGGAGCGGCGGCCGCTGCTGCTGCCGCGGGGGCCGGGCCGGGAGGCGGAGGCGAGGGGGGCGAAGAGAGTGCTGATGCAAGCGACTCCTTCATGGACGAGTGGGCCCAGCAGGCAGCCACCTCCTTCAACGATCTTGAGTTGCGTATCTTGATCGTGGACGAGGACCGCAAGTACAACATCCTGAACATGCTGGCCGAGGATCCCGACGAGGCCCAGGAGGCCTTCGATCGGGTCGTGAAAATCCTGGACCTGTGCCGTGAGGACACGGAGTTCGACATCCAGGAGACGGATGCCGACGACATGGCACGTATCATGCGCGAGCACCTCCTGCAGCGCGACAACTCCTACCTGCCGCGCCCGGGAGAGCTCTTGTCCTTCGATGAGGACAATCGCTCGCGCGGGATGCCCCTGTCGATCCGTGAGTTTGTGGTTCTTGAGCCCTTCACCGAAGACCACTACAGGGATTCATTCGACAGGGATGGAAATCGGGTCCACGCCATCGATGCATTCCTGACCATATACACCTCACCTACAACCGGTGAGGGCGAGGGGCCCGAGGCGGCCACCAGTACAGGGGGCTATTCGGTCAACGTGAACACCGCCCCGCGGGCCGTACTGACTGGGTTGATGAACTATGGGGACATGGACCCGTCCTTCTGGGAGGACGTGGTGTGGTATCGAAATGACGAGGAAGAGCCCGACCCCGAGCAGGAGCCCGTGGAACCCAGCTTGGATGAGTTCGGCGAGGAGATCTTGGCGACCAAGATCTTTGACGGTCTCGAGGAGCTGGCCGAGGTGCGTGGCTATGACATGATCGCCCCGGAGTCCGCCGAGCGGATGAAGGCGCTCTTGCGCGTGGATAGCGATGTGTTCTCGATCTACGTGACCGCTCGAATGGTGACCCTCGCTGACCGTCACCAATCCCAGGACTTCGACTCGAGACAAGAGAAGGAAGAGTATGAACGCTCGGGGGCGCACATGACGCGTACCGTGCGCTGCGTGGTGTGGCGTCGCGTGGGGGAGGATGACGTGGACATTATCCCGTTGCTTCGATGGGAGGTGCTGGACCACTCGCCCCTCCCGATTCTGGACTATCCCGACGGCTCTCATTGGTAAGCTGTAGACTGGGCCCGATGCAGCGGTGCTCGCGTAACCTCCATGGCCCGCCAGCAACCCAAGAGACCTTCCACCCGCAAGTCGCCTGCGGTGGTCCGTGACCCTCTGCGGCTGGAGGTCTTTCAGCACCTGTTTGCAGC
>LWDU01031865.1_pt1 | contig 41580 bp, 33 predicted proteins | sample 727161 | NCBI WGS metagenome assembly LWDU01 (sample SAMN04566230, study PRJNA314399) | hydrothermal vent metagenome | isolation source: deep sea hydrothermal plume seawater | place: Mexico: Gulf of California, Guaymas Basin | collected 2004-07-11
TTATCAATCATTCTTATCGGATTTAATAGGGACGAACTAGAGGGTACCCTCTGAGTCCTCGTGAGTCCGAACTTACGAGGATTCACATTCACCTCACTCCCTTGATCTACATTCATAAGCCGATCATTCAAATCCACTCTCATGCTTGGTGAATGCGAACACGAATACCTAGAGCCCAATGAGGAAGAGATTGTGCAGTGCTCCGAGGACTACATCCTCTTCAGAGTAACCTGCATCCGCTGTGGGATGGTGGGTTATGCGGGTGGAGATATTTCCTGGAACCCGACTTATTGGGAGGACGATGCTCCAGAGTCGGATTCTCAACCTCACAACCCAATTCTGCGCACTAGTGTAACCGATGGCTCACAAACTCCCACTCGTGGCTCCCGTCCTTGTGCATGATCAGGTGACATAGCCTCACCTTCACTCTGCCTCGGGATATCGCTAACCGCATGCGCCTCTGGCGCTTGGTCATGGAGGCGAAGTCGAGCTCATCCGCAGCGTTGCCCTCGACGAAGTCGATACACAGGAAGCCCTGGCGCATTTCCACTGCCACCCCGTCGAAGCCCTTGTGCAGCCTGACGAGGCTCTTGGGGTCGAACGGGTAGTCGTCCACGCTGGGTATCATCAGGCCGCGCGCTATCTGGTCGGCGTACAGCCCGTTGTTCGCGTTGATCACCTTCTCTAGGTGCGCGATCTCCCTGGCCTGCTCGGCGATGACCCTGTCCGGGTCCTTGGGTGGGTTGGCCTTGGCGTCCATGCGCAGCAGCCGGCGCAGCGCGGAGAGCACCCTGCTCCTCGCCTTGCCGCGCTTGGCCTCGCCCAGCCTGCCGATTACCGACTGCAGCATCTCCATGGGCACCGGGACCAGCGCCTCGTCACCCACCACGGCAGCGTGCTCGACGTGCTGGCGCCCCAGCACGGGGGCGAACCAGTCAGTGCCGTCGAAGGTCACCGCGGTCCGGTCCGCGTCGAGCGTGCCGATGCGCCTGTGGTTGGCCGACCCCATGGCGCAGGCGTAGATGCCGTAGCCCCTAGCGCCCTTGCCAACCCTTGCCAAGTCGTCCCTCAGCTTCCTCTCAGCCCCCTTGTTGAAGCGAATCAGGGAACCACCCCCTCTTCACCGAGGTTCCGATTGGAACCATGGTCGCTCCCGGACTCGGAACCGCCATGGTTCCCGTCGAAGGTAACCATGGTCGTCGACGAGCTGCCCCCGTTTGCCAAGGGATTCCTTGCCAAGCCCCGGATCATCGCCCCACCCCCGCGAGCGTGGACAGCAGGCTCCGCGCTAGCGCGTCCCTGCCCCGCTCGAGATCGCCCAGCGCATCGGCCGAGAGCCCCCTCAGCAGCCGCTTGAGCGCAGCGCTGCCGGACTCCGGTTCAAGTCCGGGAGCGCGGACCACTAACCCTTCAGTTCTACGAGCGGGATTCGAATCGCTGGTATTCTGAATGGGAAGATGTGGCGACTAGTCTTTGGTGGGTAAACGTCCTCCGAGAAACCCATCTCCAGAACTTCATCCTTGGTTATGGATTCTCTTCCGCAACCAGGCCAGACACCAACATTTACAGATTCATCCAATAGATAATCGATCATTACAACAGGTACTCTATCGAGGCCCAGTAGCCTCGCAGCGGTCCATTTGTGATGCCCATCCAAGATGACAAGGGAATCCCGATCCACAATGATCGGCTTGTAGAATCCACTGTCAAGCAGCTTGGAAACCCTCTTCTCTAAGTTGTCAGTAATGACCTCCTCGTGACCCCTTAGAGAGTCAATCTCAATGAGAATTACTCCGTCCATATGACCACTCATCGTTCCTCAATCATGCAAGCAGGCTCATAAATGAGTTCTAGGTCGGCGGGCCGCTAGAGGTCTAATGATGGGTTTACACAAGCACATAAGTGAAGTCTGGAAGCAGCCCAAAGATGGCCTCCCATCTAGGTACCGAATCGAAAGGATGGCCGCTTGGAGAAAAGATCCAGTTTTCTCTCGGATCAATAAACCCACTCGTATAGATGCAGCTAGAAGGGTTGGCTACAAGGCAAAGCAAGGAGTCGTCGTAGTACGTACCCGAGTCCGACGTGGTGGTCTGAGGAAGGGCAAGGTGCACATGAAGAGAAAGCCTTCCAAGGCTGGAATCAAGAAGATCACCATGGGCAAGTCGATTCAGAGAATAGCCGAAGAGAGATCTTCGAGAAGATACCCGAACCTAGAAGTCCTCAACTCATATTGGGTCGGAGAAGACGGCAAGAACAAGTTCTACGAAGTAATCATGATTGATCCAGAGCATCCCGCGATCAAGTCTGACAAGGACCTAGGATGGGTTTCCAGCGGTTCAAGCCATCGAGGCCGAGCTTTCAGAGGTAAGACCGGGGCAGGCAAGAGAGGAAGGGGTCTATTGAACAAGGGCAAGGGCGCAGAGAAACTCCGACCAAGTCTCAAGGCGAACAAGAACCGAGGAAAGTAACCTTACTATTCCGTCAGATTGATGCCGAGTGATGAATGGCATCCCACTATGGCGGACCGTCACGCATCGGAAATCAGGGGATTACCGGTAATCATTCCCGATGGACGATTGCTGGGTACGGTCCATGATACGGTTATTGACGTGAACAACTGGTCATGCACTCATATTTTTGTTTCAGATCCACCCGATGCATTGGTTGAGGGGCGAACACACGTCGCCGTGCCATGGAATTGGGTCAGGTCAGTCGGAGACGTAGTTCTATTGCGGTGGTTCCCCCAGACGCCCATTCCCCGAAATCTCTAGATTCAACTATCGAACGTGATTGCGATACCGTTCAAAAGGAAAGGGCGAACGGCCGAACGATGCGACTCGTCTGTGTTTTCGTGGTCTCGCTCCTTCTGACAACCACGGCTTCCGTTGGCGCCACAACCACCAAAGGGGTAATTTCTTGCTCAAACTCGAGCCTAGACGCCCTTCCTGGAAACTGGAGTATGCCTGACCAGACGTGTCTGAGGGTCGACTTGGGAGTTCTTCTCCCGGGGGATTCTCTGTTTTTCGAAATCTCATCCGATTCTGATGTAGATGTCCTGCTCTTCCCTTCGAACACAGTTTCAGTTTATCAGAACGAACAATCTTACCGGTTTGACTCAGTTTGGATTAGCGAATCTGTGTTCGAGTCGTTCTCTGGAGAAGGCGAGTGGCATTGGACGGTTCCATCCGATCGAGACTCGACAAGGTGGTACCTCGTGATAGACAATCTGGCACATCCCCAAGACTCAGGAGAGGGCTCGCAAGGAGGACAATCTTCCGAAGTTACTCTTGATGGGGGGTTGATTTCTCCCCAACAATTTACCCTCTCTGATTCAATTCACAGGGTTGGTTCTGGCGACTATTCAATTGTCCACGGACCCCTCACCGTGGACGAGGGCACTATCGTGGAAATTAATGCTAGAACCATGGAAGGAGAACCGGACATTTTCGTTATGACCGAGACTGCTTTCTATTACTACTCACCAACCTCAAACTGGTCTTCTTCTCTACGGATAATTTCAGCTGACATGCTACTAATATCCAACGAACGTACCATCTCATGGGAGGTTAGTGACACGGAGGACGAAGATCTGTACATTGTGGTGGATAATCGCCCGGGACCCGGAGGGGGCGGTGCAGGATCTTCAAACGTCGCTGTGACGGTGACTGTCACTCTTAGGCCAGTGCTGGAACCTTCTATCTCCAGTCAGACCAATCTCGACTCCGTTGATGTTGGTGCTCAGGTGACTCTCTCTGCCTCTGGAACACCAAACAAATCTGACCAAATTCCTGACTCGGGATTTTCGTGGGACATCGATGGAGATGGGGTCAATGACTGGAGCGGGGTTACAATGGATCACCATTGGGAAGAGCCGGGAAACTACACTGTCCGGCTATCAGTAACATCTGTCGATTCTAGGAGTGCCAGTGTCTCTAGGACGGTAAGGGTGAATGACATGACTGCTCCTATAGTTTCCCTTGGCGTCTCAGGAGAGGTAACGAAAGGCTTCGGAGAACAACTGTCCATTAGTGGTACGTTCACGGATAATTGGGCTGTAGAGAGTCTGGATTGGATGATCGATGGTGAAACAATACTCTCCAACTACTCCCTAACAGACCCTACTTCGACCCTACTCCTGCATGTTTCAAACGACTACTCACCAGGTCAACATGTGATTTCTCTGGTTGTTAGAGATAGGTCTGGAATGACCACTCAGCAAGATACTCTAGTGAATTTCATCGATGTCACAGCTCCTGAGATCTCACATTATGAAGCTCAGATTGAAGTAAACTACGGAGTTCCAACAATCCTGCAGATTTTTGCGCAGGATAACCAGTCGGAGGGACTCGATTACATTTGGACAATAGGGCAGGGTACTGACAATGAGATTCAGTTCAGTGGACCCTTGGTAGTCTACGAATTCAACTCAGAGGGACCAACAAATGTGGTATGCAGAATTGAGAACGATGCCGGCCTCACATCCTATGCGGATATCCTAGTCGTTGTAAAAGAAAGCGAAACCAACAGTGGTCTCGGTCGGCAGGTCATCGCAGTCATCGCAGTAATCCTTCTGATCATAATTTCAGTGGCGGCTTTCTTCTTGTATAATTCTGCAGTGAGTCGTAGAATGTCAGAATTCTCCGATGTCGAAGAGGACGATGACTCGCCTAAACAAAACCCCTCACCTCAAATGCAGGCCCAGATGTGGAGTAGTGGCGACACTTCCTCTTCGTTCAAACCACCTCAAGAGGTAACGACAAGACCATTATCCGGAGATGAAATGTTCGATCTACTTGACCCTCCTCCATCAGCCCGAGAGGAAACCAGAGTACCAACGGATTTGGGAGACTCTCTACTCGAGGATCTCCAATCGACCCCTGAGCAAATCAATCTCGAACTACCTGCAGGAACAACGGTAAGGTCGGATTGCAGCAAATGCTCCAGAGCATTCGAGATAACACTTCCAGAAGGTCTTGATGCGGCCTACACCAACTGCCCTCATTGTGGATCAGAAGAGATGGTCGGGACCAACTAACCTCACTGAAACAGTGATATTCAGAGGTTCAAACAGGGCAATACCCTATAGCGCACCTCTAGGAGGTACGGTCTAGAATGGACCGAGAACCGCATCTGAGGAAAGAACCCTCAGGATTGGCTAAGGTCACTCTAATTCTAGCAGTAATCTTCGTCTCTCCGTTACTGCTTCCCTTCGCTAGTGTCAATGGGGAGCCGAGATTCGAATCTAGCGATTTTGGGATACTCGAGGAACTCAACGAGATGCTCGATGAAAGGGATTCTTTCCTCGGTTCAAACTCAGTCTCACCTTTGGCAGATGCAAGAATTGACGCGGTTCGCGACGCAGTCATTTCTTCGGGTCCAGATAGCCCTATCTCTGCGGTCGGTCCAACTATCGACGGGCTCTCACTGGTCAGCACCTCGCCACCTGCTCCCGAACACCCGGCTCCTTACGACCTATTGCTTACTGGAGGAAATAACCCCGGAATGGTCGACAACATCTGGCAGACCCTATTCAACATAACAGACTACGTCATTTGGACTCAGTACATAGACGCCAATGGCCAAATTACCGAGCAGTATCAGGTAGTCTCATTCAGCTCCTCCCTATTCTCCCTCCTAAACATAAACACCGAGGCTCTACTGCATTCAGTCGACGTTGATGGGGATGGCGACGACGACATCCAAGTCGGATTGAAGGTAGACGTCGAGTTCATTGGTGGTTGGGGCATAGAGGATGGCACTCTTTGGATTGAACCTGGAATCGAATTCACAGTCAGAGACATCGGAAACAGTGCCTCTGATCCCGACTGGGATAGCATGGAGGCACTCCACGTATCCCTGATTAAGGCTTTCTCCTACTCGGCTTCCGACTCACTTCTGAATCTTGGAGAAGGCGAGAGCTACGTTTGGATAATCGACTCGAGATTCACCACTCCGCCAAATGACTTCAAGTTCGAAGTTGGAATAGAGAGGATATTCTTCGACTTAGCGGGAACCGGTCAGGACTTCGCCGCGACCCTCCTTGCCGCCATTACAGACCCCTTTGGGCTCGCCGATCCTCCAGAAGAGTCCGGAATCACATTCGCATCCATAGCTTCCCCCTACTCATTGAGATTTGAAAACGGTGGTCAAGACGAGTGCTCTGATAGTTACAACACCTCAGAATTGTACACAAGAAGCTCGATGGAGATTTCATGTGGAGTTTCAGCAGGATTTGGCTACATTCACTACTCGCCACCCGATGACAATTCCAACAGAAAGATGTGGGAGCTCGCATACATCGATGCCAGGTTCCACCCACATAGGGAGTCAAAGCGCCTCCCAAGTTCTGCAGAAATTATCGTCCGAACAGACAGCGTGCTCCCTACCTTGGGAGGTCTGGAAGGGGAGAAGAGCCTCACTACTCTAGAGTACTGGGCAGATCGAAGATCAGACCTACACATCCACTTCCACGAGGATCGCTCAGAATTGCCCGAATCGGAGTCCGACGGCTCATTCGGGAATACCACCGATTCACTTGGTTGGTTCAGGGGCATGCCTGCTGGAACCCTCTCAGAGGGACAGATAGAGAGAGTATTCCGAATGCTAGGGTCGACGGATCAACCAGAACTACCGGGAGACATCCCAGAGAGACTGGGATTAATCATTGGAATCAAGAACTTCACTCGCGATAGCAGTCAGAACGTAGACGATCCCACACTGCCAGTGAATCCAGCCGACCCACCAGATAGTCTGATCGTAGTAAGGTCAGTCCAGCCAATCCAAGAGTTGGACTACACGTCTTGGTTCTCTCGTGGTGGAGAGAGTCAGGATCACAGACGAATACACATCTTCGCAGACTCAATTCCATCAGCAGTTGCAGTGTACGGGTCATTCGGACTTGGAGGTTCAGCGGAATCGAACAACTCTCTAGACTCAGGCAATAATCTAGACTTCATCTCCAAGATAGTAGACTCAGTCATCCTCAATGTCGTTGACGTGTTCCTTGATGTGGGGAGTATCTTGAATGAAGTCCCATCTACACTAGTAGAGCTGATTAGTGGAAGCGTTGACGCTGGAGGAATCTCAGGAAGGGAGATTCACCTTCTCATGACTGATAATTGGCTAGCATCAAGAAATCCATTTCCACTAGACGAACTTTCGATGCAAATCGGATCTTCGGACCACCTAACATCACCGGGAAACCACGTCATTCTGTCTCGAGACCGTGGACTTGGCATGATTCAAACAGATCACGGGCCGAAGGATCCCCTTGTCCCAATCGCAGCCAGCATTAACTTCTCTGGACTCCAAGCCTTCTCCCTAGTTGATTCTAACTCCTCCGACACTCAGGAACTGACCCTCAAGACAGTTTCCAATGAGGATATCAGATTGGCCTACGTCAGTCACCAGACGTCTTCCTTGGAGGATTCAGATTACCAGTCTGCATGGCTATCCGACGTTCCCAACAACATTACCATCTCGGTATCAGCTAGTGGTGTTGACTACTCTGCATCTTCGGAAATAGACTCGATTATCTACTCTGGATTCGACGGCTCCCACCGACAGGTCGTACGGATATCCGGCTTCCCCAGCTCTTTCTCAACTACATCGGGCTCAGTTCTCTCTTGGTCTTCAGATTCCGCAATCGACCTAATTGAGGCCCAGATTAGTGACTCCACAGAGCCGTTGTCCATGGTTGGAGACCACTTCCTCTTCCATCACGATCCTATGAGCAATACCTCATCTTTGTCAGCCACTGTATCCGGAGTCAGTGAGGTGGGGTGGATCTCCCCCCTTGAGGCGGGTGCCCCTGGAAATGCTGGCATTGGCACCGCATTCGCCACCATAGAGGGAAAGAACACAATGCGCATCAACATCGGAAACGCCCCCTCAAGTGAAAACCTCCCGCTGAACGTGCTAGCTGAGATTGATCCCCTGCCCTCCAGCCTGTCGGTTCAGATTCCTACTGGTTCCGATGCAGGACCTTCTCTTGACATACCCGAACTAAACTCTTCACAGGGAATGACTGGGGTCGCATTCTTCATCGGGGGATTCTCGGATTTGGGAAGATCGGTAAACGGGGTCCTATCTGGAATAACCACGGACATCTCCACTGGATCTAGTAACGGAGATGGGAATTTCTCCTTCTCCCTGGGTCTCGAAGCCGACTCAAATTTTGACTTAGTAATTGAGTCAAGTATGGGTGCAGACTCGATCGAGGAACCAGAGTGGGTCCACGGAATTGTTCTGAATTCCGCACCCACTGGTATTTCAGACGGCTTCCATCTGAAGATTTGGATCCCGAATCTCCCCGCCTTGGTTGACCTCTCTGTTTCGAGAACAATGATTTCCAGCGGCGAGGTTTGGGCCGTAACAATCGGCTTGGAAGGCTGGGAGCCATTCAATTCTGAGCTAGTCATCGCCTCTAAGGGCGTCAACGGGCAAGACGTCTTCCTCACAATCGACGGTCTTGATGTGGGCAAGCCAACCTCACTATTGGTTGACTCGGTTTTCCGAACTGAGACGGTTGGAGGAATTACCGAGATCTCCACCTCGACTCTTTACTCGATGTCCAATCGACTCGAATGGTTCCATGCCCTGCTACTGGATAGGCAGGCTGGGAGCAGAACTGAGATGATGGTACAAGACATTCCTGAGTCCGTCGAGATACAAGCAAGCCTAGGGAATGCTTTCTCGATGGATGTCACAGTCCCTGAGCAGTATCGGAAGGGGGACTTGGGGGTTGGCTCTATCATGATTCAGCAGATGCAGTGGATGGAGGGATCATGGTGGCCTGCTACGATGTTCCTGACTCAAGTGCCGGGGTCAATGAATCTCACAACAGAACCGGACTTGAACTTCGATATCACACAGAATCTAGCATTCCAAGGTATGCCAATCCTCGACTTTTCTGCATCCAGCGAAGGAATGTCCCTCTACATCGAAGCTCGGGGGAGGGCGATCAACAGCAAGGGGGACGTGGTTCTCATGGCAGAGGGGCTATCAGACAGACTCTCCATAAAGCCCACCAAATCCTTCGGCTTGAACATTAGATCGAGTGGCGATGGCGTCGACAGATTGTACTTCAGGGCCACAGACATCCCAACCATCCCTCCAGTTGTTCTCGAACAGATGGAAGCCCTTGGAGAGAATCTGAAGAGTGCCAACATCCAGATCCATGAATTCGGAAGAATGACCGTGATGATTCCAGGGTACCAGTTGATCGAGGTGTCGGATGTTCAGGGTGGCAGGATAATCATCTCTGCCAGAGCCACAGCAGAGGTCAACGGAATCGATGTAGATCTCAGAGGGGTGATGCTCGACGCTCAGGTGACAGGAGGCATCCCTTCTGGGACAACTCTGGGAGTCAATGGATTCGCATCTGATCTCTCGTTACTGAACATGATTCCAGGATTCTCCGGCTCAACTAGTCACTGGATGGCCCCAGAACCAGTATCATCGGGAATTCTCACTGTCATCGCTACATTGGGGTGGATGTCATGAAATCACCACGTGGAATTCTCGGCAAGGCCTCGGAGGCGGACTCAGAAGCCGCTCACGTCATCCTGGAGAAAATCGAGGACATCACCGATGTCATCACACCTAAGCGAGTCGTCTTCGCTTCGATAATGACCCTATTGATTCTACTAGCATCGATTTTCTCAATCATTTGGATTATTCCCTATGAGAACGTGGATGTCGAAGTTGTATACATGCAGGCGGGTTCGGGCCATGTTGTCCTCGTAGAGCTGGACAACAAGGGAAGCCGGGCCATCGAAGATGTCAGCCTGACAATCAGGTTCCTGGACTCAGAACGGGCAGAGATAGACCGGCATGACTTCTACCTCTCAAAACTCCCTGCTCATAGCTCGATATCCAATACTCCGTCCGACGACCTGGAACTAATCGTGCTAGGGCAGTCTGTATGGGACGACTACTTCATCGAAATAACACTGGAGTACATCGACAACGACGCACAGAGGGATCTCTACACTTGGACTCACGCAGTAGGGAACTGGACCAGGGAGTCTTTCGTCGATCAGACGCCTTTCGAATTATTCTAATCCAATTATGCATCAGAAGCCACGAGTGACCCATAGTATCAAAGCGAGAGAAAAAGGGGATTGAACGATGGAGAAACACGTATCGGTTTTCGTCCTCATCGTCCTCCTCTCATCGACACTGAGTCTTCCAAACCAGGAGCCCACATCCTATGACGAAATGCGTGACGAACTGGCCACGGATGTCACTAGGATTGAGATTTCCCCGGACCCAGATAGTGTCAGAGACCTTGGGTCTCCAATCATTGCCGAAGGAGAAGAGGGCCAGCGAGGCCCATGGGCCGACTCCTCGATAGGAACTTACACCACTTCTGGCTTGCTTCTTGATACTGAAATCCCGTCTTCCATGATGGGAACTAGATCAGATTTGATGATAGTACTGATTTCTCCGGAAACCGGTCTCTGGGATGCTAGGGGGGGCATCCTTGAAGCAGCAAATGTAGCTGTGAGGACTACCATCCCCCCTTCTGGTTTCCTCATTCAGGGAACCAGCGAAGAACTCAGCTCAGTCTCCAGCCTACCATTCGTCGTAGCTAGCCACCCAGTGCCACTTGCACTAATCGTAGAAGATAGTCTCTGGGACCAGCAGTCAATTTCCGAGGTTGAGGTGATTGGGTGGAAGGATGCAGAATTAGTGAGGCTCGACTCACCCGGAGTGGGGCTCGCTGGTTCCGTTGCCCGACTAACTCAGAATCACTTGGAAGGAGAGTGGTCGCCTTCCGTTGGAATACACTTCGGAACTATCTACCCCACATCAATCCCAACACTGGCAATGAATCCTGAGATCGCATTCGTTTCCTCTATTCCAGAACTATCCATCTGGAACGATTTCGCTCGTTTACACATGGAAGCAAACTCCGTAGAAGGGTTCTTTTTCACCGGCCTGAATGGGAGTGGCCAGAGAGTTGCAGTTGCAGATACGGGGATAGATCACGATCACGGAGACTTCGGTTCAAGGATCGTTCAGAGAATTGACGTGGCGAACGATGGGTCAACAGCCGACACAAATGATGGGCATGGCACGCACGTAGCATGTACAGTCTTGGGGTCCGGAAGCCACTCGACCTCCTACGAGGGAATCGCGCCTCAAGCAGAGCTCTACATGCAGGCAATGGAGGATGATGACTCTGGAGCCCTTTCGGGTCCCGGGGTATACTCACTTCTGAACTCGGCTTACAGTTCCGGTGGCGCTAGAATACATACAAACAGCTGGGGTAGCTGGAACTCAGGAGGGGACTACTCCACCCAATCCGAGGACGCAGATGACCGAACCTCAACTTGGGATCAGTACTGGTCCTACGATGGAATGACCGTCCTATTCGCTGCTGGAAACGAGAGGGACGATGGAATCTCTCCCCCCGGGACAGCGAAGAACGTGATTACCGTCGGGGCCCATGTAAACAGATACAGCAGCAATTCTGCCGATGAGATGTACTACTGGAGCAGCAGGGGTCCCACTGATGACGGGAGGATAAAGCCGGACATCGTCGCTGCTGGAGATTACGTTAGGTCATGTAAGGCACAGGAAGCCACCGAGGCACCTGATAATCTCAATGACCAGTGGTATGTTGAGTACAGCGGTACTTCGATGGCCACCCCAGCAGCAGCAGGTGCATCAGCCATTGTCCGAGAGTACCTCATGGAGATAGCCGAGAGGCCTTCGCCCCAAGGTGCGCTGGTGAAGGCGATGCTAATCTTAGGTGCCGAGGACATGGGGACTCGCGATATCCCAAACAATGACGAGGGATGGGGAAGGATCAACTTGGTCAACACACTTCTCCCAGATAGTGATGTGGGAATCTTCGTCGACGATCGTTCAAGGTTGTCAAGCGGACAAGAGGCATCATACAACTTTGATGTGACACGTTCAGGAGAACCGCTCAAAGTAGTCTTGGCTTGGTCCGACTACCCCGGGTCGACTTTCTCAGGAACTCAACTCAGGAACGACTTGAATCTCGAAATCACCTCTCCAGATGGGACCGTAACCTACCTCGGTAACGACTTTGCCAATGGCAGGTCCACAACAGGCGGGGAGAAGGATGACAAGAACAACGTCGAGGTAGTGCTAATCGACTCGGCATCCACTGGTATCTGGAACGTCAAGGTCAAGGATTTCTCCCACGGAGGGGGCAGGACCTACCAACCATTTGCCATCGCTGTGAGAGGTGTCAACGTCAATGACTTGGCTCCTGATCCTTCCATTCCTCCCGGTTCTTTCGAGATATCCACCCCCATCCCTCAAGTCGGAGAGCCGACAAGCTTCTCCGTCTCCGTGGTAAACCAGGGCTCTGGCTCTTTCGCCGAAGTTTTCGTCTCTGCGCACATCAACGGAGATCCATTGGAGACGAAGTCATTGGGAATGTCCCCTGGAGAACAGGTCAGACTGGAATGGGATTGGACTCCCGAGGCCTCGGACAAGGGCGAAACTGAAATCAGAATTGAAGTGGATCCCGGGGGCCAATTGGATGAACTCTATGAGGACAACAACTTGCTTGTAATGACAATAGATGTGAGTGCTCCGGGTATTCAAGCTTCAACCGAGTCGTCTTGGAAGACTCTCCAGGATGCTTCCGATACCACAACAAAGTGGGAGATTGTGATGACTAACCTTGCACTTTTCGACACCAACGCAAGCATCGAGGTGACAAAGCCAGTCAGAAAGATTGACGGAGCCGAGTTCGACTGGTTCAAGAGCTTCGACCAGATTTACGTGGAATTGGGGCCGGCCGAGTCGACTACCGTGAATCTGACCCTAGTTCACCCAGCTCCCCCTGATCCAGGAACATATTCGCTGGTCATTACTGCAACGGACGAGGATTTCGACGTCGAATCGCAGTTGGAGATTTTCTTCGATGTACCCGTACTAGCCCAACCCGAAGTAACCCTCCCCTCCGCAGAAATCCAAGTCGACTTCCATGAGGTAACAAATACCTCCGTAGAAATCCTCAACCTGGGCAACGGAGCTCAGACGTACGACATAGAAATGCTATCACCCGCTGGATGGGATATCGGACTTCTGGAACTGGGCCCCTTTCAAGGGTCCAGACAAGGTTCCACTGGGACCCTATCTAAGGGGGGCTCAATCACGGCTGGAATAATGATCACACCCCCGGGTGTCATGCTAGTTGCAGGCTCAACCTTCTATGCTGAGATATTGGTAAAATCAAGGGTCAGCTCAGAGGTCTGGTCATACCAGATACCAATGGCCATCCAACCGAGTGACTCTGTCGAATTCAGCCTTGCTTCAGGTGGGAGCGAGGGGGGCGTCCCCGCAGACTCACTCCATGAGATATCTATCCTGATTTCCAATCAGGGGAACAGAGAGATCATCATGACTCCAATCGAGAGATCACTACCTGGGGGGTGGACAATTCAAGGAGGCCTCAAAGAATTGACAATTCCAATGGGTTCCTCCATTCAGTGGGCTTTCTCAATACAAGGAAACGGACTCGCCGCCAGTGGTCTAATAGAGATCAGATTCCTAGTGGAGGACGGAGCGTTCTTCGATTGGAATTTCAGTCTGGAGGCAATCTCCGGGGCAATTCCCGTGGTCTCATTCCACGAGGTGGTATTCGTAGAGGGGACCAACATCAATTCCTCTGCAACCCTCCTTGGCTTGGGAGCCCACCCTGTAGACAGCCCATTTGACATGGGTTGGAAACTGGAGAACGTAGGGACCTCCATCTGGGAACCCGAAGTATCACTCGAACTTCCCACTGAGGATTGGCTCTCGAGCTGCTCAGTCAGTCCCATAAGAATCGACCCCGGACAATCTGCAATGGTTTGGTGCTCAATCACCATCCCATTGAGTCAGGAAGCTGGTTCTGAACCCGAGATTTCACTAATATTGGCAGCAGATGGTGTAGAAGTGAGGGAGACAGTTACTCTCTTCGTTGACACCGTTAGAGAGGTTGAATGGACGTTGATCAACTTCAGCGAGGCTAGGGAAGACTACTCCACAAACCTCTACCTAGAATTACACAACACTGGTAACGTCGCCATCTCCAACAGAATTGTCACAGATGGTCCAGATGACTGGAATATCAGGATAATCGACGGAATCCTAGTTACTCTTCAACCCGGAGAGGGAAGGTCAGTTCAGGTTGAGTTCACACCGGACTCCGGTTCAGATGGTTCTCTTACGATTATGCTGGCAAATGCAGAGGACATCTCAGGGCAGTCAAGAACCCTCGAGATAGAAGTCCTCTCCGACCCCTCTGGAGGAGGCTCCAGCACCATCATTTACGTGTTGGGAGCACTAATGTTCATGATTATAGTCTCAGTCTCGGCTGCTCTGACATACACTAGATCAGGAGGCAACCTCTCTTCCATAATTCCCAGCAGGACCTCTTCACTCAGAAAGAAAAAACAGGAGGATACTCAATCCTCGGAGGTAATAGAGCAAGAATCTATCGAGTACTCGGAGGAAGAGGAAGCTCCCTCAATTGGGGATCATCAGGAACTGCAGCGTTTCCCCGATTATCCGGGATGGCTCTGGGACCCTGCTAGTGAGGAGTGGGTTGTAGACCCTGAATATGACCACGGCGACCAATAGCCGCGAATAATGAGAACTCCCACAATCGTGATTATTGGCGCACTCAGAGCCCGAAGCCCTTAGAGGGGCGAATGTCTCGGTCAATTGATGAGAAGGCCAGATTCTGCGGGCATTATCGCCGTTCTTCTACTGGCCTCCTTCGTTTCCACGCCCGTGGTCGCGTCCGCCGACCTCGCACTGAACGCCAACCCGACTAACTCCACTGCAACCACCGACGACGCTGCAGAGTACGATATCACGATTATAAATACGGGTGACGAGGATTTGACCGTTTCTCTGAGCTCTTCGCAAGAGTCAGACTGCAATGGATTCACTTCTAACTTGGATTCTACTGTGGTCTCGGTGGGCGAGGGCGAGTCGGAGACCATCACTCTCACGGTAAGCATCAACGACCAGGCATCAGGTGACTGCGTCACCACTGTCAATGCCAACGGGGTCGCATCCAACCCCTCAGAAAACGCCCAAGCAGACGTCGAGGTCACGACAACGGCCGAAGGAGGGGGCCAATACTCTGTCAAATTGGACTACATCAACCCAAGCAATGGGGCAGTGGACTACGATGGGGGGGACGATGAGGTGGAGTGGACGGCAGATGTCGAGAACACAGGGGAGAACGACGCGACAGTCCAACTTGCGATATCCTCCAAATCAGACTGCGACTCGGATGGCCTCGAAGCTTCGGTTGAACCCCAGCAAATGTCGCTTAACTCCGGTGACAAGGATACTGCAACGGTCACAGTAAATCTTCCTGATGGCAGCTCTACAGAATCAGGAGATCACTGCTTCGTGCTTGAAGCCACCGTATCTAATGACCCCAATCCCGCAGACCAAGCTAACGACAGTCTAAACCTGAACCTGAAAATCCCAGAGGTCAAGACGTGCGACTCCTCTCTTCAGAACCCATCCCATAATCTGGATCCTGGAGAATTAGCGACCAACTCGTTCACTCTCACCAATACTGGAAACACCGCCTGGACCGTAAGCGCATTCGCCACTTCAGAAGGTCTTGACGTTAGTGACTGGGTCGACTTCGAGACCCCCTCAAGCAGGCTTCTCTCAGAGCCAGGCGGTTCCCAGGACACGACCTCATTCGAATTCGAGATTTCCCCGGACGACTCTGTTGAGCCCGGCTCAGTGGATATTTACATCCAAGGAAGGGCCGGTAGCAGCGTAGGATGCGAATCTCTCCTTCGGGTCAATCTGGGTCAAATCCATGACTCATCGCTATCACTTTCAAATCCTTCAGTCAGCAATGTTGACCCTGGCTCTACTGCCTCAACTTCAATGATGGTTACGAACACTGGGAATGGCCAGGACAACTTCGCCCTGGGAGTAAAGGACCTCTCCCCGGGGTGGCTGGTGGAGCTCTCCGAGACCTATGTCACAATCGATGGCAGACACTGCAACTCTTCCACGAACTGTGACAGGAAGAGTGTCGAAGTGCAGATCACCGTCCCCGCGAATGCCAAGTCTGGAATCGAGTTCCCAATCACGATGTACGTCAACTCACAGGGAATCACCCTAGATGAGGTGTCTGCAACGGTGACCGTGGCCGCTGTTCATGCAGGTAGCATCGACCTTCCTTCCGATTCTCAAACTGGGAGATTCGGACAATGGGTCTCTTTCCCATTAGGACTAACCAATGCTGGCAACACACAGGACAACTTCGCCCTGTCTTCCTGCGATCCGAATATCTCAGAGTCATGCGAAGAGACAAAGTGGAATTCTAGGTTCAAGGACGACCAGGGCAACGAGATTTCCCAACTGACAATCCAATCAGAGGAAACCGCACAGATTTCCCTCGAAGTTCTCGTTTCTGACAATATCAACAACAACTCCGAGTCATTCGATGTGAGGATTGGGATTGTCGGGACAAACATCATGATGTCAGAATCTCTGACTGTAACCGTTTCCAACTTCAACTACAGCATGTCGGTGGCATTCGAGAGTCCGGGTGAAGACCCATCACTGATGCGCTTCTCTCTACCCCCCGGTGGATTGTCATCCCTTTCATTCCTGATTGCAAACACAGGTGACGGAGGGGCGGATGACGTTGTCATCTCCGTCTCCGGCATGGATTCCTCGGTTCTGAGAACAATAAGCGCCGATGGCCAGGTTCTGGAGGGGGACGAGGTCACCGTACCAGCAAACGGGCATGTCTCGGTCACCATAGATTTCGAAGTCCTCGATGTGGATAGCGGGACATCGGGAGTAATCAGAGTGGGCGTCACATCGAAGAAGAATACGGGGCAGACTCCGTCTTATGTCGACTTGGTAGTGGATATTCGATCAATCCACGATCTGCAGATTGACATGGAAAGCAGTCAGACGAAGGAATCCTCGTACCCAGAAAATACAGAGTTCACAATATTCGTAACCAATCATGGAAACATAGAGGAGGAAGTAGAAGTCCTCACCAGCGATTCCCTAAGGGGGTGGACAGTAGACGTGATTGGCGACGAGTTCAAACTCCAACCAGGGCAAACAAAAGAGGTCACCGTGAGAGTCACTCCCCCCAGTCAGATGATTGCTAATGACGAGTACTTCTTCACAGTAATAGTCCAACCAAAGGACATGCCAGTAGCCGGCGAACCAATCGATCTGACAGTCGAGTCAACTGTCGGTGTCGGGGTACTATCGGGTGATGCACAGAAGGCGATTGCAATGGCCATTATTCTGATCGGTTCGATCGCCCTGACATACCTCTTCATCAGGATCCGAGCGGAGAATCGGATGATGTCAGACTCCAACTACGTGGAACTCGACGATTGACAGTTCCCAGTCCTTCGTTCGGATACGCTTATGTCAGTAATTTTTGTGGCCATGTTCAACGGTCCCTACGGGACCGAGGGTGATACCATGAGTACTGTAGCGGAGATGTACCTTCCAGTAGCCGTCATGACCCTAGTTGGAATCGGTTTTCCGGTTGGCAGCTTCATCGCCACTCGCTTCCTCAGGCCAACCCCGAAAGGATCAGATCCCAGCAAGACGAGATCCCTCCTCCTCCCGGGTTATGAGGCCGATCACACCCTCTACATCCGAAGGGACTCCACCTACGAGTGCGGCTCTGAACCACTCGGGGATGCAGACATCAACTTCCACTTCCAGTACTACTGGTACGCCATAGTCTTCCTAGTGTTTGACATCGCATTCATGTTCCTGGCCTTCGGTGGGGTGATGGCCATCCAGAAGGGGAATGGGGTGCTACCTGACGAGGGAGCAATAACCAGCGCCCTACTGACGATGTCAATCTTCATGCTCCTCATGAGCCTTGGGGTTTGGCACGTCTTCAGGAAAAGAGGAAGGATATACATCTGAGGGATTCGATGGACGGAGATGGCCAGAACTACTCGCTTTTCAACAGCAGAATGCTGGTGGATACAGTCGGCGATATCACTGACGAGGCCCTGAAGGCCAGTAAAATCAAGGACGTTATTGGAGTTCTAGTTGGACGTGTATTCAACTGGAGCCAGAGAAAGTCCCTTTTCCCTCTTCACCTTGGTATCAAGTGCTGTGCACTCGAGATGGCAGCAGCCGGTGCAAGCAGGTTCGACGCCGAGCGCTTCGGAGTATTCTTCCGTTCGAGCCCGAGGCAGTGCGACGTACTCCTGGTCAATGGCCCAATTAGCAAGAAGTTCGCTGATCCAATCGTCAGGCTCTGGGAGCAGATGCCAGAGCCCAAGTGGTGTATCGCTATGGGTGAGTGCGCCATATCCGGTGGCCCCTACTTCCAATCATACAACATCCTAGAGGGCGTTGACACGATTATTCCAGTTGACGTATACATCCCTGGGTGTCCACCAAGGCCCGAGGCTCTAATCGATGGGTTCGACAAGCTCCGTCAGAAGATCATCCGAATTGGAGCGGCTCCTGACGATGCCGCGCCCGAATCGAATAAACCCATCATCATTGGAGATGTCTAGGAGGGATGGAATTGGGCAAGGTCGTTCCAACATCAAATCAAAAGTCAGCCGCTGAGACAATGGCATCCGCACTATCCTCCATGGACGGAGTCGAAGCAGTAGTATCGGAGAGGAAAAACGGCACAAGCCCACGAAACATAGTATCAGTGGATTGCTCGAGCGAGAATTGGCGCCATTTGGCTGTGTGCATGAAGGTTGAGCACGGTATAGACTACTGTTCCATGATTACAGGAATCCATTGGCCCGAGGGTTCTCCCGACAAGAACTGGGAGGTGATCTACCACTTCATGAGAATGGGAGTCACTGATCCCCCAGTGGTAGACGGCATGGTCCAACCTATCGTCAAGGACCCATCAAAATTGGAAGGAAAAGACATCCCTCTGGAGGTCGAAGTGAGAATCGCGCTCCCAGAAACAAGAGAGCCCACGGTAGCATCTGTTCAGGACATCTGGGTCGGAGCAGACTGGAACGAGAAGGAGACGTGGGATCTTGTCGGCATAGACTTTGAGGGTCACGAAGGAATGCGCAGGGTGCTGCAACCCCATGAGACTCCAGTTGGATTCCACCCCCTCCAGAAGCAACACAAGCTCCGATACCACGACTTCGAGGAGATGTACGACGATGTCCAAGGATTCCTGAGGAAACCTTCGGATACTGGGAAGATCAAGTGAGGCGAGAATATGGCAGAAATGTGGATTTCTATGGGCCCGCAGCATCCGATGACTCATGGTCTCTGGACACTCAAGGTGAAGGTCGACGGTGAGACCGTTGTCGACACCGAACCAGACTTGGGGTACATCCATCGCGGAGTAGAGAAGATATGCGAGTCAAGGGACTTCACGCAAATCACAACCTACTGTGACAGATTGTGTTATGCCAGCGCTAACACATGGTCACACTCCTACATCTACGCAGTTGAGGATCTCCTCGAGGTCGAGGTCCCAGAGAGGGCCGAGTACATCCGTCTAATCGCAGTCGAACTGCAGAGGATAGCTTCCCACCTGATGTGGCTGGGGGCCTATGGTCCCGACATCGGAAACCTATCCGTGATGGTCTGGTGCCTGAGAGAGAGAGAGATGATGATGGATCTACTCCAGGAGCTCGGTGGTTCGAGAATGCACTACAACTTCCCCCGTGTCGGGGGCGTGAAGAGGGACCTTCCTCACGGGTTCGCACAGAGGACAAGGGCAAAGGTCAGTCTATTCCTGAACCGAATACAAGAGTACGAGGCCCTGTTCGACGAGAGCACAATCTTCCTAATCAGGACCCAGGGGGTCGGCTACTCCAAACCAGAGGAGATGGTCAACCATGGCGTAACCGGGCCCAACCTAAGGGCCGGCGGTGTAAACTACGACATCAGAACTGCACACCCCTACTCTGTTTACAGCGAGTTGGATTGGGAGCCTCCCGTCGAGCGACCATCAATCAAGGGCGCAGACTGCTATGACAGGTACAGAATCCGCGTCGAGGAGATGAGGGTCAGTGCCATGATGGTACTGGAGGCACTGGATAAGATTCCCCGCGGAGCCGACACATACCACGAACCAGGGGATCCCGCCATTCTCGCCAAAGCACCCAGCAGATCTCCAGAGGGAGCTTCCGGATTCCACCACTTTGAAGACAGTCGCGGCGAATCCATGTTCTACCTCGCCGGTGGCGGCGAGGGCAGGGGAAAGATGCCATACAGGGTCTCAATCCGATCTCCCATGTTCATCACCATTCCTTACGCATCCAAGTGTATGGTGGGTTACAAGGTAGCCGATATTCCAGCGATAATGGGCTCCTTCGACCCATGCATAGGGGAGACAGACAGGTGATATGATGGCTACTGGCGACTGGTTGGACCTAAGAGGATGGGTCGAGGGACTGGTTGGATGGTCAATGGACAATGCCCACGACATCCTTCCCTCGAAGGACCTCGATCTTACAGTCACTATTTCCCCTCCAAAGGGGATTTGGCCCGAAGACATCGTACTAGGCAGTGTTCTGAATCTCCAAGACGGATTCGGGCAGATGCAACCAGCTCTAGAAGGACTCTTCTCGGCCACGATGATTTGCACCGTAGTATTCACTACGATGATGCTGACAATGCTCCCAATACCATACATCGAGAGGAAGTTCATCGGCCGGCTGATGGACAGGCTTGGGGCCACGACCGCACTCAGGAGCCTCTGGATAGGTGAGAGCGGCGTCACTGCAGGAGAATGGTGGAATCAACTTCCTTTCGGCATGGGTGCCCCAATAGGCTGGCTGAACAAGACCCTGAACTCGATATGGGGCAACGATCACCATCTGGAGGCAGTTTCTAGGGTAAACAATAGGGGCTACCACGGCTATTGGTTTCTCCTACCTGGATTCTTCCAGGCCTTCGCCGACTTCACCAAGTTCGCTGGCAAGGAGCACATCGTTCCCAAGGAAGCCGACAGGCCGGTTTACGAGGTCGCACCGGTGATCATCATTTCCACGACCGTTCTCGTCTTCGCCTTCATTCCGTTCGGTCCACACTTCTACGTCTCAAGTCCAGAACTTTCAGTAGTCTTCATGATGGCCATCTTCGGGGTGGCTCCCTTGGGTGTCTTCTTCGCCGGATGGTCTTCCAACAACAAGTACACCCTAATCGGAGGAATGAGGTCGGCTGCCCAGCTAACCGCTTACGAGATCCCCCTCCTCATCACAGTCCTCGGAGTTTGCGTGATCAGCGGCTCGTTCAACTTGATAGAGATCGTCGACTTCCAAGCCGAAGAGTCCAACGTGTGGAATCTGTTCATGCTCCCACTAGGCGCAGCCCTCTTCCTGATCACCATGATAGCCGAGGTGGAACGTATCCCCTTCGACATGCCAGAAGCCGAGGCGGAGCTCGTAGAGGGATGGTGGACCGAGTACGGGGGGATGCGCTGGGGGCTCATGTTCGCGGCTGAGTACCAACGCTGTTACGCTGCCTGCCTGCTATTTGCGCTCTTCTTCCTCGGTGGCTGGGAGGCTCCTTTCCAGGGCACAATGGAGTCACTCCCTATCGTAGGAGGTTCCCTCGAGTTCCTCCTGTCTCTGATTCCCGGAATAGTCTGGGTCCTGATCAAGGCATGGGCCCTATTCGCAGTTTTCGTCTGGATAAGGGCCTCACTGCACAGGGTTAGGACCGATCAGATTCTCGAGTTTGGATGGCAATGGCTACTCCCGTTGTCCATAGTCAACCTAGCCGTGGCGATGTTCCTCAGGGTTTGGGTTTGGGATGGCAGCTGGGGCATTGTGGCACCCGTAGTGATGATCCTGTCCGGAATAGTCGGGCTGGTGATACTCGTTGTCGACGAGGACAAGGAGGCCCTTGAGAGCATGAGGAGACCATACAGCACATACGCAGTCACAAAGGCATACCCTGGAAGACACCCTGACTCCAAACTAGAAGATCTCCAGAGGCAATACACCTCCTATTCCGCAGTGAAGGCAGCGCCCTCTGTTAGCCCATCAGATACGGAGGCGGGCACATGAGCTACCACCCGCACGGTACCCCCAGCTTCCGAAACCTCGTGGTCAGGCCCATGTGGATTACCCTGAAGACCGCTCTGCGGACAGTCCCGTTCCTCGGCAAACTCAAGTTCCTGAAGAACGGATATCACGCCCAACCCGCTGACATGCTAGACCCCGAGACATCCAGAAGAGTCGGTGACTCGCACCCTAGCTCCGAACAGAAGTTCTCCGCTGATAGGGAGACGAGCCAACTCATGCCTTTCGTGGAAAGGCCAGTGACTGTGATGTACCCATACGAGAGACTGGATGACCTCGAACCATGGCTTTTCGTCCCTGGGAACTACAACGGGAGGATTGGGGTGATTTGGGAGACTTGCACTGCTTGTAAGCAGTGTGTCAGGGCTTGTCCCAACGATTGCTTGCACATGACTTCGGAGGTTAGGGTGAACGTCCTGGATACGGCCGAGGAGGGAGATGAATGGCATGGATTCGGCAGCGAGATCGAGGTCGGAGGCCTGGCTGCCATGCCTAGGAAAGACTTCCACGAGATCGAGGAGCAGCACGATTTGGTCAAGGACCACACATCGGCCCCTCAGCAGTACGATTTCGGAGAAATTATCGATATCACAGGAGACGTAGCCACGGTAAATTGGAGGGATGGTTCAGGCCATCAGGACGTCGATCTGAGCGCGATCAGACCAGCAGAGGAGGACATAGTATCGGGCAGGATCGACCTCGGGAGGTGCATGTTCTGTGGCCTTTGCATGGAGGCATGCCCGTTCGAGTCCTTCTTCATGACCAACGAGTACGACGGAATGTCCGGTTTCTCAAGAGAAGACCTCTGGATGGATGCCGGCAGGACCAGAGTACTGCCCTCGGTCCACAAGGAGAGGGTAGACATGGAACTTGCCAAGCGCGCCAAGAAAGAGAAGTCCAAGCGGGAAAGGAAAGCAGCCAAGGCGGAGGCCTGATTATGGTCAACTTCGAGTCGGTAATCTTCGTTATCGTCTCCGGCGCTGCCATAGTCGGAGCCCTGGGGTGCGTCTTCTCCTCGAGAGTGGCTCACTCCTTGCTCTGGCTGATGTTCACATTCTTCGCAGTCGCAGCGGCATTCCTAATGGCCAGTGCGGAGATGCTCGCCGCAATCCAGATTCTGGTCTACCTCGGCTCGGTGATGCTAGTGGTCCAATTCGGGGTGATGCTGACCCGTCGCAGGATCCAGGACGTCGAGTCACTCCCCACTTTGAACGCAATTTCGGTGGTTTCCAGTGTAGGGATTTTCGCATTCATACTAGTCCTCCTGAGAGGGATGATGGAACACTCAATGTGGGACTCTGATCCATCCACTGCACCCACTACGCTTGGATTCGCTGACGCGATCTTCAACGACTGGACGATGGCCACGGTGATTCTCGGGTCATTGCTGGCAATGGCAATGATTGGCGCGTCCTACCTAGTGAGGGACGAGAGACTCGTCAACCTCCTCTGGGACATGGGGGCCGAGGAATGATCGATCCAAGCTGGATTGCAGCCCTCGGGGTCATCCTATTCGGGATTGGCCTTCTTGGCACATTCTACCACAAGAATGCGATTGTCGTGCTAATGTGCATTGAGCTTATGCTTAACGCCGCCAACCTGAACTTCGTCGCAGCAGCCTCTCACTATGGTGACGTGGACGGCTGGGTCTTCACAGCCATTGCAATCTCCATTGCAGCTGCCGAAGTAGCAATTGGACTCGCAATACTACTCTCCCTGTACAGTACGCAGGGGACAATCTCGCTCGATGGAGCGAGGGAGCTCAGGAACTAGGTGATTTGATGTCTGGATCTAGCAACGAGTACAACCTCCTCCTACCCCTCATACCGGTACTCTTGCTGGTTCCCGCGTTGTACATCTCTGGGATGGAATCGTACGATGCAGCCTTCCTGATCGTCTTAGCACCCTTTATCGCCTTTCCGACAATCATCATCGCCGGCCAATTGTACAACGGAAACGAGACATGGAAGAACAAGATGAAGGAAGGAGGGATAATCGGCCTCGGAGCCCTGCTAGTCTCCCTCTCCGTCTCCGTGTGGATACTAATCGAGTACCTCGCAGAGATCCACCACTTCTCGGGTCACCAGGTCACCTCTTGGATTGAGTGGATCTCCTTCGAAGTTCTGCAGTCGGACTACACCATGAGTTCCACGAGGGTCTTCGGAGTAGGTGTCTGGATAGACTCAGTAACCCTGATGCTCCTGTTCGTCGCAACCTTCCTCTGCTTCCTGATTTGCTGGTTCAGCCTTGGCTACATGAACACGGACCCAATCAACGAGGACCGCAACCATCGCTTCTACGCCGAGTTCGTTCTCTTCGCCATGGGCATGTTCGGAATGGTACTAGCTGACAACTTCCTGTGGCTTTTCATCTTCTGGGAGATTATGGGACTCTGCTCGTACCTTCTTATCGGATTCTACTTCTGGAAGGAGAGCGCTGCATATGCTGCGAAGAAGGCCTTTCTGACCACAAGAGTCGGTGACGTATTCCTGATGGTAGGGCTGCTGATCCTCTATGACATCTACGGTTCACTCGAGTTCTCAGTGATCTTTGCGGACCCCTCCCTCCATGGTGCTGTGAACTCAGACAAACTGTTCTGGGCACTTCTGATGATGTTCGTCGGAGCCATTGGCAAATCAGCCCAGTTTCCACTCCACGTTTGGCTCCCCGATGCAATGGAGGGTCCGACTCCCGTTTCCGCGCTCATCCACGCAGCCACTATGGTCAATGCCGGACTGTACCTAGTCGCTCGCATGGTGCCATTCGTAGACGTGGGTCACCATGGCGTAGCAGGTTTGGAGGATCTCGGCCTAATAGTGGCCTACATCGGAGGAATCACCGCTTTCATGGCAGCATCGATAGCATTCGTGCAGAATGACATCAAGAAGGTCTTAGCATACTCGACGATGAGCCAACTCGCCTACATCTTCACCGGGCTCGGATCCGCCCTCTGGTTCTACAACCACGGCGAGCATCACGCTGCCACCTTCGTCTTTGGAGCCTCAATGTTTCACCTATTCAACCACGCCATGGCCAAGGGGATGCTGTTCATGGCCAGCGGATCAGTTATCCACGAGGTGCACCATGCCCATGACCACCTGCATGAGGAAGGAAACGAACACGATGACTTCGACCCGCAGGACATGCGGAACATGGGAGGTCTGGCATCCAAGATGCCCGTGACCTCGACCGCCATGATGATTGGCTCGATGTCCATCATCGGGGTTCCCCTTATCGGAGGTTTCTGGTCCAAGGAGGGAATCATCGCAGAGACATGGCTTGCCGCACTGGAGCACGAGCCCCTGATGATTGGCCCAGCAATCCTGATTCTCCTCACTGCTGGCATGACCGGGTTCTACATGTCCAGGATGTGGTTCATGACCTTTGCAGGAGAGCCCAAGCACGATGTTGTCAACCACGTCCACGAGTCCACCCCATGGATCAAGGAGCCATTGGTGATTCTGGCAGTGATCAGCGCCCTCGGTGGCTTCCTCCTCGCGCTCTTCGGAGTCATCGACTACCTCTCAGGCGAGTACGACCACCTTGCACTGCACAAGCCCAGCCTTCTCGAGGCGATAGTCTACGAATTGGAACACGCCTTCTTGCCAAAGAACCCCAATCTGAGAATCGTCGGCTGGACTACCATACTCCTGTCCTTCATCATCGGCCCGATATTTGCCGCAAGAGTCCATGGGGGGAAACTGGCCGAGGGCCATCGGGCCTCGCCCATGGTAGCATGGTTGACCTCACTTTCTGGAATGTTCGGCTCTCAGGATGCCACGGAACTGTCCCAGTCCAGCCTCTCTGAGGCTCTACAGAACCGACTCTACTTCGACTACTACTACGAACTAGCCCTCTCCAAGACCGTCCTCCCCTTCGCTGTCTTCGCTGCCTGGTTCGACAAGACCGTCATCGACGGAATCGTCAAGAAGGTCGCGTCGTATTCAGTCCTCGGTTCGTTCCAGATTCGAAGGGTCACAACGGGACGGGCCAGTGACTACATCCTGATGCTGACCGTAGGGACACTCTCGATTTTCGCCTTGGCTTGGGGGGTGAGCGGCTGATACTTAGCATACTCTCCCTCTTACCGATAGCAGTCGGGCTCGCTCTGATGGCACTACCTCACATTCTGCCCGAGGTACTCTCCAAGCAGATTTCCGGGGTCACGAGGAACATTTGCATGGGCGTCGCACTGGCTCTTTTGGCAATATCCACATGGGCAGCAGCGACATCCCTTGGCGACATCAACTGGATGGACATCAACTTCGGGGGGTACGAGCTCGAGAATACACCGTTCGAGATCATCCCGCAAATAGGCGTCTCGTGGCACGTAGGCGCCGACGCTCTCTCGCTTCCGATGATTTGGCTAACCGCCCTCGTTGTCCCCCTCTCGATGCTTGTCGAGTGGGATGCCAAGAAGGGGCAATACTTCCATCCACTACTCTTAGTGATGGAAGGCGCGATGATTGGGGTTTTCATCTCACTCGACCTATTCGTATTCTACGTTTTCTGGGAGATGACGCTGATTCCCATGTTCTTCCTAATCCTAGTCTGGGGCGGTGAGGAAAGGCGCTACGCGGCGATGAAGTTCTTCATTTACACGTTCACCGCCAGCGTCGTCATGCTAATCGGAATCTTGGTGATGTACTTCAACACGGGAGCATCCATCTCGGAGAGATCGTTCGACATGATAGCGATGCTCGATAGCGGCAGGCAGATGAGCGAGGGCCTGAGGCATCTTGTCTGGGTCCTTCTCCTAATCGGATTCGCGACCAAGATGCCCAGCGTACCCGTTCACACATGGCTCCCAGACGCTCACGTGCAGGCCCCCACTGCTGGCTCAATGATCCTAGCTGGGGTGATGCTCAAGATGGGCGCCTACGGATTCCTCAGGGTCGCCGTCACCGCCTTCCCAACATCCACCGTCGTGTTCACCCCTCTCCTAGTCGTCCTGGGGATGGCCAGCCTCGTATACGGTGCTTGGGTTTGCATGGGGCAGACCAACCTCAAGCGCATGGTCGCCTACTCCTCGGTGTCCCACATGGGCCTGATATTCCTCGGTATCGCGACAATGCAACCCCTCGGTATTGCAGGCGCCCTGTTCATGATGTTCGCTCATGGCATCATCAGCCCACTCCTGTTCGCCGTCGCTGGTGCCTTCAAGCACCATTACCACACCCTGGAGATCGGGTCGATGCGGGGAATCGCCCACCACAGCCCATGGCTGGCAGGACACATGATGCTCGGTTGGATGGCCAGCCTTGGACTCCCCATGATGGCAGGCTTCGTAGCGGAGATCGCAATCATGATCGCCTTCTGGATGACATTCGGATGGCTGGTCCTCCTCCCAGCACTCACCCTCGTGATTACCGCCGTCTACTACCTGACCTCGATGCAGAGGACCATCTTCGAGTCGAACGACCCTCATCATGGAGTTCTCCCAGACACGCTGCATCATGAGCCACGAGACATCACGTGGCATGAGAATGCGGGCATGACCATACTTGGCGTGCTAACTGTTCTCTTCGGGATACTTCCGTTCTTCTTCTGGGACATGATGTCATACTGGAGCACCGAGTTCATGGTTCAACTTCTCTCCGAAGCAATGCAGTCAGAGGGGGTGAGGCCTTGACGTCAGAGCTGGAAGGGATGGACATCCAACTCCTTCTGCCGGAGCTAGTGTTAACTCTAGGTCTCGCCGCCATAATCATCATCCCCAACCTTGGGGACGCTAAGTTCAGGATTCCGCTCACGAGCATCAGGATACCAGTGCTGATTGGCGGCACGAGATTCCCAGCGACCAGAGACCCACGGCTACCCAACTGGATGACACTGGCGACACTATCTGCAGCTCTAGTCGCTTCGACGATGACCCTGCTGGACCCTCCCTCATCAGGACAGGTGGGCAGCAGCCTAGAGGTCGACCAGTTCAGTTCCCTCCTCACGAACCTCTTCATCTGCGTCCTGATACTATGCGCAGTCTCTGCGACCCAGAGAATCCCATCTGATCCCGATGCGCCTGCCCCCTCCGAGGGCGACGACGAGGAAACCGAGAGCAGCAAGACCGCCGCCCTCTACGACAACAGGAGGCAGGCAGACTTCCACATCCTGCTCCTTACCTTAGGCATTGGCATGTCACTAATGGCCAAATCCACTCACCTGTTCATGCTCTTTGTCTGCCTGGAGCTCGCCTCACTCTCCTCGTACGTCCTAGTAGGATTCCACAAGGAGTCAAAGGAAGGTGGGGAAGCGGGGACGAAGTACTTCATCGTGGGCTCGGTCGCATCTGCGGTCGGAATCTACGGGATGTCACTGCTCTACTTGTGGAACGGAGACCTCAGTGTCGACGGCCTCTCCCAGTCCTGGCAGTCCATGGAGACACTAGACCCACTCGCAGCAGCGGGAGTAGGGATGATGCTGGTTGCGTTTGGCTTCAAGGTCGGAGCCGCCCCATTCCACCTCGCGATTCCCGACGCCTACTCTGGAACGTCTTCGATGGTCGCAGGAGTGCTAGCAACCGCCTCAAAGGCGATGGGATTCGTCGCCCTGCTGAGGCTCCTAGTGACCATAGCCATGCCCGCATCGGGCCCCGCATTCTGGTTCGGGACGCTAGCTGCCATCTCCGTGGTCACCATGACATGGGGTAACCTAGCAGCCCTTTCCAGCGAGAACCCGAAACGGGTCTTCGCATACTCCAGCGTCGCCCATGCGGGATATATGCTCGCAGCGGTATCGGCAATCGGGTCGGGGCTCGCGGACTCCGCCGCTCAGGAGATGATAGTAATGGCCGTACTCTTCCACCTGTGCGTCTTGGTACTGTTCAAGATGGGCCCATTCATGGTGCTCTCCTCGATAGAGAGGGAGGGCTCCAGCCACAGGGTCTCCGGCCTGAACGGGCTCGCCAGCAGAGACCCGCTCCTCGCGGCATCCATGTTCGTGTTCATGCTCTCCCTAGCAGGGGTGCCACCATTCTCAGGATTCCTCTCCAAGCTTCTGATGATCAATGGGATTGTGGCCGTCTCAGCTGGGACCGGAGGAGCATCGACCATCCTCTCATGGGCCTTCAGCGTCGAACCGGTCTTTTGGCTGGCAGTAGCTGTGGTGCTCAACAGCGCCCTTTCCATGTTCTACTACCTCAGGATGGGCATGGTGATGTTCTTTGAGCCCAACGAGCGCGGGGAGTCTCCTCCATGCAGCCCAGTGGTGCGTGCACTAATCGTGTCGATGGCGATCCTCTCGCTGGCATTCGGTATCGGACCTCCGAGCGAATGGCTGTTGGGCCTCGCTCAGGACGCCGCGGCTACGCTCCTGTCTTGATAGCAGGCTCAACTTCACATAGGGGCTCCATGACCGAGGCACGATGGCCCGTAGGGAGGAGTCAGTAGACACAGAGCTGCTAGCGCAGATGGAGTCTGGTGGCGATAGGATACGCGTACCCCTACCCAAGCGAAAGGTGAACGAGATGTTCGCCATAGCAGACCAGATTTTAGGCGGACGGAGGATCCGTTCTATTTGCGAGGACGGGGAGTCCCGCCTTGCTAGGATTCCCGGCAAGATGCGACGCCGACAATGGGTCAGGGAGGGTGACCTGATCGTGATTCAGCCATGGGAGTTCCAGGACGAGAAGGCGAATGTGTGCATGCGCTACACCAAGACTCAGTCCCTCTACCTGTCTAGGAAAGGGGTTCTTCCCGAGATAGTGGACATGTTCGGAATGTCTACTGACGAGGTCGAGGAAAAATCCCCTGAGAAAGAACCCTCCGAGGAGGATCAGGGTCTCGAGGAAGAGACTGACACCAAAATCACCAAGGAATCACCAGAGCCAGCCGTAGACGATGACGACATCGACTCCTTCTTCGGGTGAACAGATGCCCTCGGACGAGGAATGGGAAGAACCCGACCTTGACCGGATGATGAGATCTGAGAGGAAGCACGAGTGGATTTCTGAGCCCAAGTACAAGCGGATGTTCGACGACATAGAGGATGCCCTCCAGGGAGTCATGGGGAAGGGGAAGTTCGAATGGGTGGATCGCAGGGTCTTCGACCAGGTCTTCGACCGATTAACCCTACTAGCCCTGCACAAGCTGATGCAGCAAGGGGGGATACAGACGATCGACTACCCCATCGCCAGGGGGAAGGAGGCTCATGTCTTCCGAGCAACCTCGGCAAACGGGCCTCTCGCAGTGAAGATATTCCATACCACTAACGCGGTCTTCAAGGGCCTAACCAAATACATAGACGGGGATCCCCGGTTCTCGGGCCTCTCAAGACGACATAGGGAGCTAGTGAATATCTGGGTGAGGAAGGAATCCAGGAACCTGAAGAGGATGAGAAAGAGCGGCCTTCGAGTACCAGAGCCACTCTTCAACCTCAAGAACGTCCTTGTCATGGAGTTCATCGGTGTCGAGGGAACTCCAAGCCCTCGTCTGAAGGACATCGAGGTGAACGATCCAGGCGCGGTTTTCGACGACCTACTCGAAATCCTAGCGGTGATATGGCAGACTTGCGATCTCGTACACGCCGATTTCAGCGAGTACAACATCCTCTGGAGACAGGGAGTTCCATGGGTCATCGACGCCGGCCAGGCAGTCACCACCAGGCACCCGAACGCCAAGGAGTTCCTAGTCAGGGATGTTACGAGACTGACGGAATGGGCAGGACGCAAGGGGCACGAGACCCAAGTCGCAGAGAACCTAGTGAGGGTACTGGACGGGCCGGTTCCCGACTTATCAGAGAATACTAGCGTGGATTAAAGCGACAGCTACTGTCGCGGAACCACCATGGAGCACCTCAGCAGAGTTCCCAAGGACAGGATAGCCGTTCTCATAGGGAAGTCAGGCAAGACTCGGAAGATGATTGAGGAGGCTTGCGAGGGCGACCTCAGCATAGACTCCAAGACCGGTGACGTGTCCATCTCTTGGAAGGGAGAGCCAGACCCAATCAAGAGGATGAAGGCCCCAGAAGTTATTTCTGCGATAGGCAGGGGCTTCTCCCCGAAAAGGGCAATTCAGCTCCTAGAGGACAACGTCTTCCTCCGGATGTATGACATCAGGCAGTGGGTAGGGCGTCAGCCGAACCAGACCCGCAGAATGCGGAGCCGGCTCATCGGCACCAATGGGAGGATAAGGACCCTAATCGAGGAGATTTCAAGGTGCGAGATCACGGTCTACGGTTCAACAGTGGCAGTGATGGGGGACAACGACGGGCTCTCGCTCGCGACACCTGCGATAGAGGGGATACTGGGCGGCTCAGAGCACAGCACTGTGCTCTTCGGCCTCGAGCAGGACAAGAGGAGACAGAGACTCCGCTCGAAAAACCTCGAGACCTTCAGCGACAAGAGCTCAATCGCCTCCGACTCCTTCGAATCGATGGTACCGGGCTTCTCCGAGGCACGCAAGAAGATGACTGACGAGAAGCCCCTAGATACGGAAGACGACAAGAGCGGCAGCTTCGACGAGGAGTGATTCACCGTCACGCATAAGGGAGAATGACCATCCGTAGACCCGTGAACAACCCGCTCGATGAGGCTCATCCGTACGAGAGATGGGCGATCAACGCCTTGCTGATTGTCTTCCTCCTGATTTTCCTCGGCATTGGGCTCGAGTGGGCAGGAATAGAGAACTTCCTCTCAGAGTCCCTAAACGAGTACTTCATCGACCAGATAAAGGGGGAGTCAACCGGTGATTCTGGTTACAACACGGTCAACACGATGACCTACGCCGTTGTTCTAGGGCTGTTCGTAGTTGCCCTCTCCGCATGGCTCAGGGGTCTCGGCATAGACCCGAGCGATACCACTGTGCTAGCCCTGCTCCCATTCATCACATGGGCGGTCTTCGGAGAGATCGCAGAGGATGCGGAGTTGTTCGGAGCTGGTATGGCTCCATACTTCGTCAGCCCGGGCATCCACTTCCAGGCTGCCTTCTGGGTGGTATTGGCTGGTGCAACAGGGATCTCCTTGGATCGTGCCGAGAGAGGGGAGAACTCCCAGAAGAATGACCTCGAGATCCTCGCCTCCGGCCTGATTCTGATGCAATTCATCGTATACGCCTCCTCGATTTCAGGAAAGGTTGGCGATCAACTGAACCTCTGGCCGATGCTCCTTGGAATAGCCATCGCAATAGCGTTCGTTTGGTGGTCCCGAGAGATTTCGGTCCTGTTCTCGAACGTCCAGAGGATGATCTACCTCACTGGAGTCGGGGGGTCACTGATATTCTTCGGGGCACTCGCCTCATTCGCAATCCACGAACCACCTTCGACGGATCGTATCTGGCCTTTGGTAGTCGTCATAGGGACACCCTCTCTTGTCTGCTACTGGATGTACACTCAAGGCAGCAGCGCTGCAGAGGAGCTCTCCAGACAGGGTCTAGTGGCAGGGATACTGCCATCAGGAATGACCGACGAAGAATACAAGACCACTCCAGCAGAGAAACTCCCCGAGAAGGCCATTATCGAGCCACTTAGGTCACGGGCTATCATGGCCCAACCACTCGTATTCCTAGCCGTGGCGGGGCAGATTATGGACGGTCTCGCCACATGGATTGGGATCGATGGGTTCCCCGGTCTAGGGGAGAAGCATGTGGCCTCCCAGCACGTCATTGATGCTGGTTTGTGGACCAACGAAAAGCTCGGAATCGAGCACGGACTACTAGATGAGGGCGTCTGGCTCTTCGCACTCGTCAAGTTCGCCCTTGCTGGGCTCATCTACTACGTCTTCTACAGCCTCAACTTCGAGAGAAGGGAGCAGCACCTCAGGCTGCTAATCGGAGTGGCCATGCTTGTTGTTGGGATGGCTCCCGGATTGAGGGACGTCGGCAGACTAACTCTTGGCGTCTAACTTGTGAATTCACGACTCCCGGCCCATTCAATTGAAGTCTCTCCCGCACTCTGGCAGAGCGAGTGACATGGAGAGGTTGCCTAACGGGGTCGATACGAGTGACGAAGACTTCGCTCAGCGTAGGCAAAGGAACGTCTCCCTAGCAGAGGTCCTGAAGTCCAAACTGGACGCCGTCAGGAAGGCTGGTGACGAACCCCACTTCCAGAGGCACAGAGACCGCGGCAAGCGACTTCCCAGAGAGCGGATAGCAGAGGTCTGCGACCCCGGCTCTCCCTTCCTGGAGGCCTCCGCACTAGCTGCAGACGGCCTTTACGACGGAAGGGCAAGGTCTGCCGGGATTGTCACTGGCATCGGACTCGTGCATGGCAAGGAGTGCATGTTCGTCGCCAACGATGCCACGGTCAAGGGAGGGTCATACTACCCAATGACGGTCAAGAAGCACATCAGGGCCCAGGAGATCGCGGAGGAAAACAACCTGCCTTGCATCTACCTAGTGGACTCGGGTGGGGCATTCCTCCCGATGCAGGACGAAGTATTCCCCGACAAGCTACACTTCGGTAGGATATTCAGGAACCAGGCCATACTCTCAAGCAAGGGAATCCCCCAGGTGGCCGCGGTCCTCGGCTCCTGCACCGCTGGAGGTGCATACATCCCTGCCATGTCCGACGAATCGATCATAGTGAAGGGGAACGGCACCATATTCCTCGCTGGACCCCCACTAGTCAAGGCAGCCACAGGGGAGGAGGTTTCCTCCCAAGATCTCGGCGGTGCGGAGGTGCACACTTCCAAGTCGGGGGTAGCAGACCACTACGCAGAGGACGAGGACGATGCGCTCAGGATGGTCCGCAACATAGTCGAGAACCTCAACGTCCCACCCAAACATAGGCTAGAGTCCAAGCCATCGGAGCTCCCAGCATATGACGTTGAGGACCTGATGGGGATAATCCCAGGAGACAACAGAACCCCTTACGACGTCAGGGACGTCATCTCTAGAATCGTCGACGGTTCCAAGTTCCACGAGTTCAAGCGCCGCTACGGAAAAACCCTGGTCTGCGGCTTCGCGAGGATTCACGGCTACCCGGTTGGAATCATCGCGAACAACGGCATCCTGTTCTCGGAGTCATCACTGAAGGGGACTCACTTCGTCGAGCTCTGTGGTCAGAGGGGGGTGCCACTGATATTCCTCCAGAACATCACCGGTTTCATGGTCGGTCGGGAGGCCGAGTCTGGAGGGATAGCGAAGGATGGCGCCAAGCTGGTGACCGCGGTCTCCTGTGTACCAGTGCCGAAGTTCACCGTGATAATCGGCGGATCGCATGGGGCCGGGAACTACGGCATGTGCGGTAGGGCCTACGACCCACGCTTCCTGTTCATGTGGCCAAACGCTAGGATTAGCGTGATGGGCGGAGAGCAGGCGGCCAGCGTGCTGTCCACGGTCGGCAATGAGGACCCAGACGAGATTCGTGCTAAGTACGAGCGCGAAAGCAGTCCCTACTACTCCACCGGGAGGCTGTGGGACGATGGCGTGATTGACCCGAGGGACACGAGGGACGTGCTTGGGCTATCTATTTCTGCCAGCCTCAATGCCCCGATGCCAGAGACCCGCTACGGCGTGTTCAGGATGTGAAAGAATGACCACAGACCCGATGCCAGAGACCGAGTTGTGCAGACTAGACGTTGATGGGGCGGTCGCCAACCTGACACTTGATCGGACGGACGTCTTCAATGCGCTCAACGAGCAGATCATATCAGAGATGGCGGAGATTCTCGAATGGACAGCAGATAGGTCGGTCGGCGTCACAGGCGAACTGCTCTCCGAGGACGGTTACCCGAACCTACGCGTACTCGTCATCAGGTCAGAGGGCAAGCACTTCTGCGCCGGCGCAGACATCAACATGATGCGCGACGGCGGGGAAAAAACTCCTGAGGAGAACCGAGAGGAATCGGACAGGCTGGACAGACTGTTCCACGGTCTCTGGTCCCACCCCTGCTTCACCGTGGCATGCGTTCAGGGAGTCGCCCTTGGAGGAGGCGCGGGGTTGGTCGCCTGTTCGGACCACGTAATCGCTGAGCCTAGGACGAGAATCGCCCTGTCGGAGGCAAAGCTGGGTATCTCAGCGGCCGTGATAGGTCCCTACGTCTATCGTCGTCTCGGAAGTGCCGGTTTCCGCAGACTGGCGATGCTCGCTTCCAGGATTGGCTCAGAGGAGGCACTCAGGATCGGATTCGTCGACGAGGTCGTAGAATCCGCTGAGGCCATGGGGGACGCGGTGTCCGACGTAATATCTGAGGTGATGACCTCCGGCCCAATTGCAGTAACGTCTGCCAAGCGAATGGTGGCGGAGCTTGACCACTGGGAGGGGGACGATGAATCCCTCAGGTTATGGACGCTTGACCTCACTAGCAAGATGCGCGGCTCCTCCGAAGGTCAGGAGGGACTCTCGGCATTCCTCGACGGCAGGCAGCCAGCCTGGTCCCAAGAGGACCGGGAAGGCTGAACATGTCACCAGAATGGATGTCCGATGCCCCCAGGCCTTTCTCCAAGGTCTTGGTCGCAAACCGGGGCGAGATTGCAGTCAGGGTCCTCCAGGCATCCAAGGAGGCAGGCCTCTCGTGCGTGGCAGTCTTCTCGGAGTCGGACTCCTCCTCACTCCACGTTGAACTGGCCGACGAGGCGGTCCTCCTTGAGGGCGACACACTCGATATGACCTACCTCAACGGCAATGCGATAATCGAGGCAGCCAGGTCAACTGGCGCAGATGCCATCCACCCAGGATACGGTTTCCTGTCAGAGAGGGCCGACTTCGCCCGTGCAGTCGAGTCCGCGGGGATTCGCTGGATAGGGCCATCCACTCATGCGATAGAGACGATGGGGGACAAGATCTCCGCCCGCTCCCTGATGATCGAGTCCGGGGTCCCCGTGATACCGGGGGGCCAGATTCCAGTAGAGGAGGGGGCAGATCACCTAGGCGCCCTCGCCAGTGCCGCCGCGAAGGTAGGATACCCGCTGCTGATCAAGGCGAGCGCGGGAGGCGGAGGCAAGGGAATGAGATCCGTCTCAGTGCCGAAGAACCTCAGGGGTGAGTTCGAGGCCGCGGCCAGGGAGGCTTCGTCGGCGTTCGGTGATGGCACGGTGTACATCGAGAGGTTACTGACGAGGGTCAGGCACGTAGAGATCCAAGTTCTGTGCGACTCGCACGGGGGGGCCGTCCACCTCAACGAGAGGGACTGCTCTCTGCAGCGCAGGTACCAGAAGGTGATCGAGGAGACCCCATCCCCAGCAGTCACACCCGAGATCAGGGAAGTGATGGGCGACGCGGCCGTAACCGCGGCCCGGTCGGTCGACTACGTGGGGGCGGGGACAGTGGAGTTCCTCCTGGACAGCAACGGCGAGTTCTACTTCCTCGAGATGAACACAAGGATACAGGTCGAGCACCCGGTCACCGAGATGACCACCGGAATCGACCTCGTCCAGAAGCAATTCGAGGTCGCAGCCGGTCTGCCCATTGGCATCTCTCAGCAGGAAGTCTCACAGAACGGTCACTCTATTGAGGCCAGGGTGTACGCGGAGGATCCGAGCAGGGGCTTCCTTCCCTCGATAGGGGAGCTCGCCGTCTGGAGACCCCCCTCCGGGCCTGGCATCAGGGTCGACTCTGGTGTGCGCGAGGGGGACTCGGTCACCATCGAGTTCGATCCCATGCTGGCCAAGGTGATCGTCCATGCCCCTAACAGGCAGTCCGCGATCAGGAGGCTGGACAACGCGCTCTCCTCATTCGTCGTCCTGGGCGTCAGGACGAACATCGACTTCCTACGAAACGCACTAGCCCACGGCTTATTCCAGAGCGGGAGCATCGACACCGACTTCCTGGACTCCACCGATCCCAGCGAGCTCCGCGGCCCCGATCCCGACCGCCCCACGTTGGTGGCGGTAGCCGCCTCCGCCCAGAGACTGGGGATGGACAGGCAGCATATCGCAGGCACGGAGGTCGTCGACGACCACACAGGCCACCAGGGGGATCCATTCCGGACCCTCGGGAGAACGTTCCCCTGAGGTGATACCATGGAGTGGAGCATTCCCGACGGACCAGAGAGGTACAAGGTCTCATTGCAGGAGGCCGAAGGCACGGTTTCAGTTACCTCGCTAACGAGGGATGGGATCGAAGTACACATCCCCGAGACGTCAATGGATGCCGCGGACAGGCCAGGCAGGGCGATGGTCAAGGTCGGGGGGACAACCAAGCTGGCCCACATAGCCAGGTCCGGTGACACATGGTGGGTCCACATAGATGGCAGGGCCCACGAGGTCGTCTTCCACGAACAGGGTAGCAGGGCCTCCGCCAAGGAGGGCAGCCTGAAGTCGCCCATGCCCGGTACCGTCCTCCAGGGCATGGTCAAGGTGGGCCAGAGGGTCCGTGAAGGTCAGCACCTGATGACCATAGAGGCGATGAAGATGGAGCACAAGATCCTCGCTCCGAAGCCAGGAGAGATCACAAAGATCCACTTCTCGGAGGGGGATCAGGTCGACATGGGATCTTCTCTGGTGGAGATCAGTGACTAGGGACTGAGCTGCCCCTGAGTCAATCGGTTACTATGACTTGTATATCTAATCTTCAGATCCATTATGACGGTCCGTACCATAGAGGGGTTGATTCACTCATCCAGCCCGGGTAGGTATATGGGCAATCGGGGAAGCGGATTTCGAAGAACATTCAAGAAGTCTTCGAACAAGAATAAAACTGACGATTGCTCAAATTGCTACATACCCTATTACCAAATAATTACTAATTCGATTCAGATTACAATCAAAGATAAAATCAGAGATGATTGGAACGAGGAAGCAAAACCCTCGATCTCTAGTACCACGTGTAGGTGCTACGACTTTGTACTCAGTGACTCTGAAATGTCAGATTGGAAAGACGAGTTACTGAAGTCTGCCATCAATGTCAAGATCTCAAAGTGCAACAAACGCACCAAGATTCAACTAATCTCAAACGGAAAGGAAGTCCACCGAATGTATCTCCGAAAACTCAGGGGCGACTCAGAGGGTACCGTACCTGATGCCAGCATAAGCAAGGGTTCCCACGAAGAGACTCTGCAGGTAGTGGACCTGGATCTGCTCAAGGAGAATACGACCGAGGGCTAGTGAAGGACGGCTGTGAACTGGATTCAGCGCTGGTTTACTTTTGTTCATAGGGCAACAAAGGTTGATATCTAATATGGGTGAACCTTAGTTGATGCGTTTCAGAAATTTCGCCATGATTCTCTTAATCATCTCCCCCGCACTCTCTGGCTGCATGGATTTGGAAAAGGCCGAGAAGGCAGGCCAAGATAGCGACGAAATCCTCACTGTCGAGACTGAGCAAACCCAGCTTCTACTCAATGCCCAATCGAACGGATCATGCACCGGTGATGAAAACGAGACGTCGAACATAGATGGTCAGGCCCATGTCTGCAGGGACGGAGAGTTGGTCCCTTTCTACTCCAACGAGGAGGCCCCTGAGGAGCATGGGCCGGAGTTCATCCCTTCGTGTAACATCACTGCTTCCCAGGGGACTGAGATCACCCTGAACCACCAGGAGTGGCCCGAGGTCACAAGTGGGGCATGGCTCGAGGTCCCCGGCCTCTCCACCGTCTACTACGAGAACTCGACCTCCCCCTCGGTGGGCTGGGATGCAGTGAATGTCAATGGGAGCCCAGATGCCGAGGACGGCGAAGGGGGGACTGAGAAGGTCGTCTCCCCGGGACTGGATTGGGCGTGTGGCTACAACTACGAGGTTAAGGTGCCGGTCGGGTACGATCCCGACGTCAGCTACCCCCTGATGATGTTCCTGCACGGGGGCGTGACCTCTGCTGGCCTGGAGTTCTACTTCAGGTTCCTCACAGGGAACTTCTACATGCCCGCCGATGACAAGTACATCATCGTCCAGCCCGCTAAGCTGGAGGTCGACTGGGACCCGAAGAAGACCCTCGATGTTCTGGAGGACGTCAAGTCTCACATGAGTGTCAATGACTCTCGCGTCTACCTGACCGGGCTCAGCATGGGGGGCCGTGGTACGTTCATCGTCGCAGCGGCCCTTCCGGACTACTTCGCCGCCCTGATGCCCCTGTCCCCTCACCACGACCCGTTCCCCTACACCGAACTCGCAGAGGATGTGGCGCACCTTCCCATCTGGATGAGCCACGGCGACTCCGACAACACCTCGTCGTACGAGATGGCGGCCGAGATGGCCGGGATCCTGGAGGTCCTGGGTGCTGAGGTTCAGTTCCGAACGATCGTCGGCGGAGAGCACGAGGGATGGTTCGGGATATATATCGATCCAGAAGCGATGGGGTGGGTACTGTCGAAATCAAGGGACGTCATCTGAGTCTTCGTGGTATACGCCCAAAGGCTTGAGGAGCTGGGCTAATCAGAGGGTATTTATTGCAAGGACAATTGAGATATAATGGAGAAAAGATAATATGACAAAAACAACGAAGGCAAAAACCATCTCATTCTCATTGATAATATTTGGAATACTTGTACTCATTGCTGGGATTATCATGGTACAAAATGGATTTGCAACCTTTGAGGATACCGAGCCTAGAGTTGGACTCTACATTGGAGGTATTTTTACAATAATTGGGGGCGTTTTCTTGACAGTTGGTGGGATAATATATCTTAACTTCGATGGTTTGAAAAAGAAGTTTCTTCGTACGGCAAACAAGAGAAAATGTAATACCTTTCTTCGGTAGAAAGAATGGGTACTCCCTTCGAACCCTATGTATCATCGGGCAATTGAATGGGTGCCACCATAGAACCCATTGAACCGCCATCGATACATTCTCACCGATTGACTGCGATGCCGCTCACACGCTAGGGAAGATGATACCCCTGAGTGTAACAGCTACTATGTTACAGATTCATTTTAGGTGAAAGAATAATGAAAGGACAGATAGTGAAATTTGGATTAGCGGCGAGTGCAGTATCAATCATTGCATCAGTGTATATCTTCTTCATGCATGATGGTGGGGATCCCGACTTAGGGATTTTTGTGGGTTTGTGGGCACCGACTCTAATTCTATTTTCTCAAGAAATTGACAAAATGATTGAATAATCGCAAAGTGACTGTGGCACTCACGGAAACCAATCGTGAGTTCGTAGCTTACTCATTGGTCTTGTTGAATGCTAGCGCTGCTAGGACACCCGCTGTCAACTGCGGTGCGAAATGCATCCATGACTGTGCGATACTCAACTTTCCGACCGTAATCAAGGACACAGTGACCGCTGGGTTGAACGATGCCATGGAAACTTCTCCTACGGTAATGGCTCCAGCGAACACTACTGATGCGATTGCAGCACCATAGTATGGGTTTCCGGATGTTGCTTCAGAGGTCGCGACATTGAGTATCACATAAACCAGTGCGAAAGTGAAAAGAAACTCAGCTAGTAGAACTTCATGAATTTCACTATTCCCAAGTAACGAGGCTGTCTCGAGAGAGCCCCGAGAATACTCCCCCGTGTAGGTATAACCGGACAACAGTGCTCCAAATCCTCCAGCAACGACTTGAGTTGCAATGTATGGGGTGACTTCGGACTTTTCACAGGACCCACGGATCCAGATTCCGATAGTTACTGCGGGATTGAAATGGGCCCCTGAAATATATCCCAAGCTGTAAATCATGGCCATCAGAGTAGCGGCTATCGCGAAACCAGCATGAGTATCTCCAGATGACCCCCAACCTGCGGTTAGGCAGACCGTATAAGTCAGGAATAAGGTTCCGATGAATTCAGCGATCAGTTTCTGTTGGAGGGTGTGCTCTGTCATTGATTGGCCCTTCAAAACGCACCCCATCAAGATTCTTATTAGTCCCAACGCGAATCTCCTAGGTCCAATGAGTGAACATTCCCACCGAATGATTGCTCAGTAGTGTATTCCCTAGCGTTATGTATGCCACGCTACCCTTTCGATTTGCCGGGACTTTAATTCCACCACTCCTCTCCTTCCGGAGTTGTCTCCTTGAACACTTCTTCGACAAAGGAAGAGGCTTTGAAAGGCCCCTCCTTATCCAGATTGATTGTCTCTGTTCGCAGAATTTCTTCCCCGGCAAAGTAGCGTATCTCTAGCCAGTCATCGCCCTGGGAGCTTGTGAATCTTAAGTCTAGGTTCCTCCCCATCTTCCCAGTCTCTTCGAGGTATATTTTCGCGCTTTCCCTAATGTCCTCGGTCTGTTTCCAGAAATCCATCATCGTCCTAATGTGGAGCGTTACCTCTTTGCCGTCGATTTGGGCTCGGAGTGATTTCCCCTCTTCGTCGAAAATGTCGTCTTGGCTCGTCTTCATCATCTTCGTGAAACTCAGAATCTCTCCAAGCTCACCCGACCTAATTATCTGGAATATTCCAAATCCTATGAATAAGACAATGAATAGGATAAATCCAATCTCTCCGGAATTCATGTCCTTGTCAAAGGCATTAGATATGTATAGATGTGGAAGTATGAATCAATGGGTATCAGTGGGCCGAATCAGTCCCTAGCGTGGTATATGCCACGCTACCCTCTGTATCGATGGTTGTGCAATGGGCTTCCCTCTGTATCTATGTCGGGAATAGCCTCAATTAGTCCGGTGAATGCGTCGCGCCATGGAAGATGCTCCATTTGAAGATGAAACAATCCCCGACGACGATGAGAAGCGGATGATGTTCATCGGGATCGGCGCAGTCGGCATCA
>LWDU01033650.1_pt1 | contig 41567 bp, 42 predicted proteins | sample 727161 | NCBI WGS metagenome assembly LWDU01 (sample SAMN04566230, study PRJNA314399) | hydrothermal vent metagenome | isolation source: deep sea hydrothermal plume seawater | place: Mexico: Gulf of California, Guaymas Basin | collected 2004-07-11
CAGTAGACAAACCAAGATTATAAATATTTGACTTTAATCTTTTAAAGTTTTTTATTGAAAAAACTACAGCATCAACCACATCATTTATATGAATATAATTTCTTCTAAAGTGTGGCTCATAGATAGTCAATTTTTTGTCTGTCATTGATTTAAATACGAAGTTATTTACTAATAAATCTGTTCTCATTCTGTAAGAATAACCAAAAACAGTTGCAAGTCTAAATCCTATCGAATTAACATTTTTCATCACAATTTTTTCAGCATCAACTTTAGTTTTTCCATACAAAGATATTGGGTTAAGAGGTGTAGTTTCATCACAATATTTATTTTTTTCACCAATTCCATAACCGGAATTAGTGGTTAAATATATGATTTTGTTTTTTTTACTTATATTTTTCATCAAGAATTTAATTGAGTTTAAGTTTACGGCAATAGCCTCCTTTTTATTTTTTTCGCATAATGGAGCTCCTACTAAGGCAGCTAAGGGAATAATGAAATCATTACTTTTTATTAAAAATTTCATCAGTTTTTTATTTCTTACATCTGCTTTAATAAATTTGAAGTTTTTTCTACTAAATAAATGATTAAGAGATTTACTAGAAAATTTTAAACAATCAATAATAGTAACTTGATAATTTTTATTAATAAGATTAGTAGCTAACTTAGAACCTATATAGCCTGCTCCTCCAGTGATTAATACTTTTTTCATATTTTTATAATAGGGCTGAACTTTGATCTCTTTTGCTTAATATTGGTTTTTTTATTGGCCATCTTATTTTAATTTTAGGGTCATCCCATCTATAGCTGCTTTGGTTATCTGCATCTATATATTGGCCCTTATAGCTCCATTTGTAATGGAAAAGACAAAATTTTGATATGGTTAGATGACCATTAGCATAATATGGGGGCACTAATATTGATATAGGTTTTTTGTAGTCAAGAGTCCAGCTTTTGTACTTAAGATAATTTTTTGATTTTTTACGCATATCAACAATGACAAAAAAAAACTTTCCATAGACACATGTAATCATTTTCCATGATTTAAAATCACAGTGTAAACCTCTTAAAATATTTTTTTTTGATAAAGAAAATTTATCATGATTAAAATCAATTTTATGAAAAAAATCTTTTTTCCATGATGTCCAAAGAAATCCTCTTTTATCTGCAAATAACTTATTTTTTATAATTTTAATTCCAGTTTTCATAAAATTTAAATAGTTTTATTTATAATTGATCACCTTTAATTTTACGTTTTAACTTAATTTTTGTCATATTTAAAATATTATTGGCTGGTTCTTTTCCAAATCTTTTTTCTATAAGTTTTAAAAAAGATTTATTTGTATGATATTTATTAAAAGCTTCATCGCGTAAAGAAATAATATCTGCGGCGGATAAAGTTTCCGTAGATAGTGGTTGAGTTTCATATGAGTGAAAAGAATAACCTTCATATGAATCTGGTAATTTTGTTCCTTTATCTAAAGCGTCTTTATATAATTGACTACCGGGCAAAGCCATAGCACCATAAGTATTCCAACCAGCAGTGCATAATTCAATACTAAGATCGAATGTTTTTTTAATGGTATCTTTCGTATCTCCTGGTAAACCATAAATATAATTAGCCATTACGTTTATGTCAGCATCATGAACTTTATCAATAACTTTTTTTACATCAACATCTTCAAACTTTCCTTTAGAGACTTCGAGCCTAATAGCTTTATCTCCACTTTCTATTCCAAGAGCTAACCACTTGATACCAGCTTTTCTAACTAATTTTAGAATTTCAGGTCTCTTTACAGTATCAATTCTGCTGTAACTCCATAATCGAAGAGAATCGTCTTTGTTTCTATGTGCAAGCTTTTCGCATAATGGAATATAATATTTTGGATTTAAGAGAAACATTTCATCCACAATTCTTATAGTTTTAACTCCCATAGATATAAGTTTATCAAATTCTTTAATAATAAAATCTGTTGACCAGAATCTCATATTGTTATAGTTGGAAGCCACACCAACTTCATCGTTATTATCTCTATTTAAAATATTTATCATACAAAAATTACATTTAAACATGCATCCCAAACTAGTTTGTAAACTTGCATAAGGTGTACGTTTATTAAAATCGTATTCAGCATGCCACATTGGTGCTCTATATAAATCTAAAGGTTTGTCCTTAAATGGTAATAGATCCCAGGCATATCCAGGTAAATCAATATCCATTTTTTCGTTTGGAACAACTTTTTCAGGTTGAGTTAGCACTGATTTTTTACCATCTCTATAACCTATTCCTTTTATATTTTTTAGATTGCTTGTTGAAAAATTGTCTAATTTTAAAATATTTTTTAAAGAATAAACTCCTTCGTTTGTAAAAACAAAGTCTAAACTCTCTTCTTTATTTAAAGTGTCAAGAGGTAAAGCTTGAACATGAGATCCTATAATAGAGATTGGTATACCTATATTTTTACTTTTAAGATATTTAGAAACAAGAATTGTGCCGCTCATGTTAGTGGTTCCAGCATTTACATTTTGACCATATACAACAAAACATATTAAGCGTGGAGAAATTATTTTTATTTTTTGATAAATCTCTTTTTCACTCAACTTTTCAGCGTTTGCATCTAAAATTTTTACATTAAATCCAAAAGATATCATTGACTGAGATAATAATAAAGCCCAAGTCGGAGGTTCAATAGCAGAATATTTGCTAGATAAACTTTGATAACTTTTTTTTGAATTAGAAGTAACCAAGAAACAGCAATCTACTTGTTTGTTATTATTCATGTTTTTAAAACTCAATATTATTTAAAATTTTAGTAATATTTAAAATATTTTTATTTTTTAGACTTGGATAATTCCCAATATAATAACCAAAAAAATGAATGTGGTCGACTTTATTAAAGTTATTAAAATTATTTATTTTTATAAAATTCTTTAAATATGGTTGCCTTAATTGATTGCCGCCACCAGCATTACCACGTCTAAATTCTATACGATTTTTGATTAAGGTTTTTTCAAAGAAATTTCTTTTTTTTATACTATTTGTTTTTAAAATAATTGGAAATGCATAGTTTGAACTTCCAGTTACATCAAAATTTGACCAATATTTGTTGCTATTTAAATTCTTTAAAAAAAAAATAAAATTTTTAGTTCTTTTAGAATTATTTTTGTCTAATGATTTAAGTTGGTTAAGGCCAATTACTGCACCAATTTCATTATTTCTAAAATTTAAAGTTGGATATAAAAAGATAAACTGTGGAGACAAGTCTTTATATTTTTTCTTAATTTTTTTTTCAAACAAAATATTATTTGATTCTCTTAGCATGCCATGAGATCTTAACATTTTAAATATTTCATTTAATTTTTTATCATTTGTGCAAATCATACCGCCTTCTATGGTAGTTAAGTGATGGGCATAATAAAAAGAGAAATTTGATGCTAATCCATATGAACCAAGTTTTTTATTTTTAAAACTAGCGCCGTGACTTTCACAAACATCTTCTATTAAAAATATTTTTCTTTTTTTTAAATATTTAATTAAATTATTATTAAGACCATTAAAACCTTGTGCATGGGTTATAAATACTGCTAATGTTTTTTTGTTTATTTTTTTAATAACTTGATCAATATTCATTGATAAATTAGAAAAGTTAATATCAACAAAAACAGGTTTATATCCATTCATTATAACTGAATTTACATCAGAAACCCAAGTAAGAGCTGGAACAATTATCTCATTTTTTATTTTATTTTTATTTAGTATTTTTAATGAAGCAATTGTAATAAAATTGGCTGAAGATCCTGAGTTTACGAAAGTTGAATATTTAACTCCCAACCACCTGGACCATTTATTTTCAAATTCTTTGACTTTTTTTGATTGAGTTAATATTAAGTTTTTACTTTTAATAAGTTTATTTACTTGATTCATGTCACTTTTTGTAAAATTGTTATGCATTAATGGATGATGAAAACTCATAGATTTACTTTTTTAAATTGTTAAAAATTATTTTACTTCCTATATCTGTAAAATTAAAAGGGATATTTACTACTTTCTTATTTGAACTAAAAAATCTCTTTCTGGATTTATTTTTCATATACATAAGTAAGAAGCCTCCTCCTCCTGCACCTAAAAGCTTTCCTCCAAGAGCACCACTTTTAATAGCATGGTCATACAATTCATTAATTTTTTTATTAGTAACTGATTTACTTAGTGATTTTTTCTCTAACCAAGCTGAATGTAAAAGTTTACCAAATTCATCAATTTTTCCTGTTTTTAATAATTTTTCTCCCTCATTAACATGAGAGATTATATTATTTATATAAGATTTTTTAGTTGTAGATAATTTTTTTACGTAAGTAGAAGCAATTTTGTGTGCGGTTCTATTTATCCCTGTATAAATTAAAACTAAATTTTTATTTAATTCATTGATATTATTTTTTGAATTAACCGATTTAACTTTAATTAAATTATTTTTTTTAAATATAATTTTATTAAAGCCACCAAAAACTGCTGCAGTTTGATCTTGAGAACCAACTATTTCAGACATTATTTTTTGCTCAAAAAAAATTATTCTTTTGGTGAGTTCTAATTTTGATAAATTAATATTTTTGATCTCATATAATACTTTAGCTAAACCTACTACAAAACTTGAACTCGAACCCATACCACTTCGTGCTGGTAGGTCTCCATCATAATGAATTTCTAGACCATTTTTAATTTTTAAATATTTTAAAAGATTTCTAACTGCCGAATGCTGTATTTGATTTAAATTATTTACATTTTCAATCTTTGACCATACAATTCTATATTTGTGTTCAAAAAATCCAGGTAAAAACCTGCAAGATATGTATATATGCTTATCAATTGTTGCTGAAAGAACCGTTCCTCCAAATTTATTATACCATTGAGGATAATCGCTACCACCTCCAAAAAAAGATATTCTATATGGAGTTTTAGAAATTATCATAAAATAATTTTACTTTTCATTATAATAATCTCCATATTCAACTAAAAGAGTGCTCTTACCATCTTCGCGAATTAAAGCTTTTTTGTAAGATGGAAAAATATCTTCTGGTTCATTTAATTTAATAACATCAATTGTAGTACACATTTTTTTAATTGCTTCAGTAAAATCACCAATATGCTGGTATTGAGGATGTAGAGGCCTCTGAGAACCAATTCCTGTTCTAATTATTGCTTTTGCTTTAAATCCGTTGTTAGACATAATGTTAACTTTGTCTAAATGATTTACTAATTGATTTATTGCATATAATAAAAAATTCCATCTTGGGAAAATGCTAATTGGAATGTTTCCGTTTAATGCTAAACCAACAGTAATGCCCATTTGCATTTCTTCAGCAACAGGAAGCTCAATAAGCTTATTTTTATCAATATTTTTCAATGTATTAAACATGGCGGTTCCAGGAACTTCAACAGCCTGGCCTATAAAAACAGATTTACTGTCTTCACTTAGAAATTCCATTGATTTTTTTAATTCTTCAAAATATTTCATAATTAAAATTGCACCCTTTTTCCAGCACCTGCATGTGGATACTTTAATTTATAATGATAATAAGTAATATATTCGTCGTTCTGACCTTCATAGGTTAATTTTTTTTGATTCCATGCTTCACGGGTTTCTGTACAAACTGATTTTTCGTTGTCTTCAATTATAAAATGAATAGGTAGTTTAAAGTTACGACTATATTTTATACATTCATAAGCAATACCAGTTTCAGATGTCATTTCACCCATAAAACAAAAAACTTTATTTTTTGATTTGTTTCTTTTTAATGAGAGAGCTAATCCAACAGCTATAGGTATTGAGCCACCAACAATAGCAGAAGAATAAATATTGTATTCTGGGAAACACAAAGAAATAGATCTTCCTAAAAGAATTTCATTTTTAATTTTTTTTTCAGGAACACCTTTAAGCAAACATTGATAATGTGATCTCCAACTACAAAACACCCAATCATCTGCTCGAATTTTCTTAAAAATCTCGATTATTTTATCCTCGTTACCGTGGTATAGATGAATTGGTGCTTTTATTTTTCCAGAATTAAATAATTCTACAATTTCTTCTTCAAATTTAATTAACTTTTCTTTATTCATTAGCTCAGTTTTTTAGTGTTTGATTTTTATATATTTAGTTTATTTATCATAGTAATACATTAAAAATAATTTTTACACTTGCTGTACAATAGATAAAAGTTGTTTTTTCAAGTATAAAAATATAAAAAAGCTTATAATTAGCAATTTGGAGAGGTGGCTGAGCGGTTGAAAGCACTGGTCTTGAAAACCAGCGAAGGGGCAACTCTTTCGTGGGTTCGAATCCCACCCTCTCCGCCATAAATTATAATCTAAATTTTTTAAATTCATTATATGCCTTATAGTTAGGTGGTAATTTCTCACTTTCTTTATCAAAGTACCATTCTTCTAAAAACTTATCTTCTGTCATTAAAAGATTATTTAGCTCCTCAAGCTCAGTATTTGTAAAAAGATTAATTTTCTTTTTAACAAATTTTCCTATTAATAGGTCCATTTCCTTTGTTCCTCTGTGGGTCGATCTATAAATAATTTTTTTAATTAATTTTTTTTTATTATTCATATTAAATAGAGATTTATTATATATTATAATTTAATGAATCAATCAAAAATACAATATTTTTTAAACGAAAATGTATCAATATTAAAAGGTGTCGGTTTAACAACTAAAAAATTATTAAAGAAAAAAAAAATTGAAAAAATAAGAGACTTAATATGGAATATTCCTGATGGTTTCACTGATAGGACGAATGTGCAGGAACTTAATAAATTAGAGATTGGTAAAATAACAACTATTAAAGTTATCCCTATTAAATATAATTTTCCTAGAATAAGAAATCTTCCAAATAAAGTAATCTGTGAGGATAATAAAGGGAAAATAGATATTGTTTTTTTTAATAGTAGAGAAGGATATATTAGAAAAGTATTATCTTTAAATAAAGAAGTAATTATCAGTGGTAAAATAAATTATTTTAACAAAAAGTATCAAATCACTAACCCTGCATATATTGTTCCAGTAAATAGAGAAAAGTATGTTAATAAAATTATTCCTAAATACTCTTTAACAGAAGGATTAAGTGAAAACGTATACAGAAAGTTAATTAATCAAGTGCTAGAAGGTATTTCGGAAGTTAAAGAGTGGCATAGCAAAGAAATTCTAAAAAAAATTGGGAATATTTCTTGGTCTAAATGTGTATATAAAATTCATAATGACAAAAAAAATGATATTAATTCTGACTTTTATAGAAGATTAGCTTATGACGAAATTTTAGCAAATTTATTGGTTTTATCAGCAAGTCGAAAAAGAATAAAAAAAATTAAAAAAATTAAAAAAGTTTTTGATCAATTTATATCAAAAAAGATTATTAATAATTTTAAATTTACGCTTACTAAAGATCAGATACATGTACTTAATGAGATAAATAAAGACATCAAATCCGAAAATAAAATGTTTAGGTTGCTACAAGGAGATGTTGGAAGTGGAAAAACTATAGTATCATTCTTAGCTGCGGGAAATGTTATCAGATCTAAATTTCAAGTGGCATTAATGGCTCCTACAGAAATTCTTGCTAAGCAACATTATGATTTAGCATTAAAAATATTCAAGTATTCAAACATTAAAATTGATTTTCTTAGTGGTAAATTTGATTTAAGAAAAAAAAATGAAATTAAAGAAAATTTGATAAATGGTAAAATTGATTTAATTATAGGAACTCATGCTTTGTTTCAAAAAAGTATATTTTTCAAAAATTTGGGTTTAGTAATAATCGATGAACAGCATAAATTTGGTGTTAGACAAAGAATTGAATTATCGGATAAAGGAGGAAAAAATTGCGATATACTACTAATGTCAGCAACACCAATACCACGTACATTAGTTCTTGCATTTTATGGAGATATGGATGTTTCAAGAATCATTGAAAAACCAAGTAATAGAAAAGATATCTTAACATTAAGCAAGCCTGAAGAAAAAAGAGATGAAATTTTAGAATTTGTTAAAAAACAAATACATAACAAAAATCAAATTTTTTGGGTTTGTCCATTAATAGAAGAATCAAAAACCTTTGATTATTCAGCAGCCAAGGATAAATTTATTTATTTATCTAAAATATTTAAAAATAAGGTTGGTTTAATTCATGGGGGGTTAAACAAAGACGAAAAAGATCAAGTACTAAATGATTTTTTAAATAACTCAATAAGTATACTTGTATCAACTACAGTAATAGAAGTAGGAATAGACTTTCCTAACGCTAATACCATAGTAATTGAAAACTCTAATAAGTTTGGTCTATCGCAATTACATCAGTTACGTGGAAGAGTTGGAAGAGGTAATACTAAATCAACATGTATATTACTTTATAAAAAAAACTTAAGTATAAATGCGCGTAAAAGAATCAAAGTTTTAAAAAAATCTAACGATGGATTTTTTATTGCTGAAGAAGATATGAAATTAAGAGGCTTTGGTGATGTCCTTGGGTATCAACAAAGTGGGTTAAAAAATTTTAAACTTGCAGATCCAATACACCATTCAGATCTTTTTGATATTGCAGAAGAAAACATAAGAAAAATTGAATTAGATAATATGCATTTTACTAAATACAACTTTATACTAAAGTTATTTGATAAAGCTGATATAATAAATCAAATAAATTTAAATATGATTAATCGGGATTAGATATTCCTGCAGAAACAATAAATCTTGACGCTTCTTCAAAAGTCATATCTAAATAAATTAATTCTTCTTTAGGGTACATCAAAAGAAATCCGCTTGTGGGATTTGGTGTAGTTGGAACAAATACATTCACTAAGTTTCTGTTCAATTTTTTTTTAATCTCTCCATCGTTATCTTTCGTAGCAAAACCTACTGCCCAAGTTCCTTTTCTAGGATACTCAATCAAAACGACATTTTTGCTCCCTTTGCTGCTTGATGTAAAGCTTTCAGTCATTTGAGAAATTGCAGAATATATAGTTCTCAAAATTGGAATTTTTTTTAATAAATTATTAAACAAATTTAAGATTCTTCTTCCTAAGAATGATAAAGAAAGCCAACCAATAAAAGTAATTAAAATAATAGATATTATAATTTCTAATCCAGGAACGTTATAAGGCAAATAGTGATTTGGATTAATCTCTTTTGGAAGGATTTGAGAGGAAATATTGATAATAAATAGAGTTAAATACACTGTAATACCAATAGGTATTAGAACAACTACTCCGGTAATAAAATAATTTCTAAAACTAATTAATATACTTCTTTTTTTTTGATTTTGTTTCATCATTTAAAATTGTCTAAATATACATTAATAACTAAATTATGTGATATATTGGATGATATAGTTTTACCTTTTGGTGCATTAATTATATATATACATTAGTTCAATGAATGACATTTATAACATTAATAGAAGAAAATTTCTTGGTTTATTTGGTACGTGTGCATGCGGATTAATAATCCCAGCATGTACTACCGTTCCTATTACTGAAAGAAAACAGTTAAGATTATTACCTGAAAGCACAATAAATAGACAGGCTGCACAATTGTATGAAAAAGTTAAAAATAAAGCTGAAATGAGTGATGATAAAAATCAATTAAAAGAAATTAAAGAAATTGGTTCAAGAATTGAAGAATCTGTAAGTGAATATTTTTACTCACTAAATCAAAAGGATCCAACATATAATTTTAGATGGGAATATATATTAATTAAAGCTGATAAAATTAAAAATGCTTGGTGTATGCCAGGAGGTAAAATAGCTGTATACACTGGTATTTTACCAATAACAAAAAATAAGGACGGTTTAGCAGCGGTTATGGGGCACGAGATAGCTCATGCAGTAGCAAAACACTCAATAGAGAGAGCTAGTAGAGCTTTAGCTTTAAATGTAAGTACTACAGTTTTAGATATTTTTACTGGTGGAGCTATATCAAACACGTCACGAACAACTGGTGTTGATGTTGCGGGAATGCTGAGAACATTTGGTATAGATAATCCTTTTGGAAGAAAACAAGAAAGTGAAGCTGATTATCTTGGTCTAATTTTTTCTTCACTTGCTGGATTCGATATAAGAGAATCAGCGAAAATTTGGGAGAGAATGAAAGAATCAAATAAAGGAGAAGAGATTCCAGAATGGATGAGCACACACCCGTCTAACCTTAGAAGAATTCAGTCATTGCGCAGATGGATACCAGAAATAATAATAAAGTACCCACCAATTAAAAAAATAAGTGTAATTCCAAAAATATTTTTTAAAAAATATCAAATATAATTTATTTATTTTTTAATTTCAGCAAATCTTGAGTGTAAAATTTTTAAAGAAAATTTATTTTTATTAACATATTCATCAATAGCTTTTTTTACGCCAGATGCATAAGTAAGATCATAATCATCACATAAAACAACACCGCTATTTTTGATTACACTGGTTAAGAATTCTAAATCACTTTTGACAGTTTCATATTTATGTCCACCATCAAGAAAAACATAGTCAAAACTATCTATATCAATATTTTTTAAAACATCATGAGAGAAACCTTTAATTATATTAATATTTTTACTAAATTTATTTAGTAACTTTTGAACAGATTTAAGACTATATGGATCCAATCTAATAATATAATTATAATATATTCTTTTTAATGGATTTAAAAATTTTGTTTTTGGCACATGTTCAGATTCCTTAATATTAATATCGTTTAAAAAAGGATCAATTCCTGTAAATTTAAAATTCACACCATGTAGTGAATATAATAAATTACATACATTTCTTGCGGTAACACCATGAAAAATACCTATCTCTAAAAAATTTTTTGGTTTATTTTCTTTTATATGGTTTAAGAATAAATCACCAACACCCTTTTGTTTAAGGCTAGTTTTTCTCCAATATTTTTTAAATTTTGTATTCATGAATATTATTTAAATCCATATTTTTTAATTGAGCTTATTGAGATTAAAACTACTGACTTAAGACTTTTTAGAAAACTTAATTTATTATATTTTCGATTTACCATCCATAATAAGTATAGATTTCTTATTTTATTGCTTGATAAAGATTTTTTTGTAATCCTGTAAAACATTGAATTTTTATCTAATCTAAAAGCTGTAATTCCATTTTTTAAAATTTTGCATTTAAAGTAGTAATCTTCTAAAGATTTCATTTTGGAAAAAAAAACCGTATTTGTAATAGATCTTTTAACTATAATTGAACTTGTGGATATAGATGGAATAATTTCTTTTTTAAAAAATTTAATATTTTGTCTTAAAAAGAAAGGAGTATAATTAGTATAAGAAAAAACATATTTTTTATTTTCCATAAAATTAATTTGCTCAAAGAGTTTTTCAGAAGACCAGTAGTCATCTGAGTCTAAAAAAGCAATGTATTCAGATTTAGAAAATCTAATTCCTAAGTTCCTTGAAAATGCAACACCTTTATTCTTTTTTAAATTTATAAGTTTAATTTTATTTTCTCTAATTCTAAAATTATTAATTATTTTGATAGAATTATCGTTTGAAAAATTATCAATAATAATAAGTTTCCAATTTTTGTACTTTTGATTTATTACAGAACCAATGGATTCTTCTAGATATTGAGCTTTTTTCACTTTAAGAATATCTTTTTTTTATTTCCAATTAGTATAATTCATATGTTGTTTAATTTGATCATTTGTTACTTCAGAAGCAATATTATTTTCTTTCAAAATTTTATAATACCACTCTGTAGTATATTTAACACTTTCTCTTGTGCTATATATAGGTTTCCATTTTAGAATTTTTTTAGATTTGCTAGCATTTAATTGCAAATTATTATGCTCTAAAAATTTTGAATTTCTTTTAATTACTACAGATTTGGATCCCCAAAAACTAACAATCATAGAAACTACATCATTAACGCTTTTTATAGATTGTGCTTCAGGACCAAAATTATATGCACCTGAATATTTCTTTGGATTTATATATTGCTTTTTTGCTAAGATTAAATATCCCATTAATGGATCTAAAATAAATTGCCAAGGTCTATTTGAGTAAGGATTTCTTAATATAATTTTTTTATTTTTAATTACTGATCTTATGCAATCAGGTATAAGTCTATTTGGCGACCAATCTCCACCACCTATAACATTACCAGCTCTCGCGCTTGATATACCGCATCTTCTTTCACCTTTAAAAAAACTTTCTGCATAGGATTTAATTATTATTTCAGCAGAAGCTTTTGAAGCACTGTAAGGGTCTACACCTCCTAACCTATCAGTTTCTGTGTATCTTTTAACATAACCCAAATTTTCATAACATTTATCAGATGTAACCAAAACGATTGATTTAATAAATTTAGACTGTTTTGTAATTTCCAAAATATTTAAAGTTCCTCTAGAGTTTATGTCAAACGTTTCTAATGGATTTTTATAAGATTCGTGAACTATTGGTTGAGCTGCCAAATGAAACACTATAGAAGGTTTAGTTGAATTAATATATTTTGATACTTTATTAAAGTTTCTTATATCGATTAATTTAAACTTAATTTTTTTTTTAAGTGACAGACTGTAAAATAGATTTTCATTTTTATTTGGGGAATATCCAAAACCGTAAACTTTAGCACCTAATTTTAAAAGGCATGAACATAACCATGAACCTTTAAATCCTGAAGCCCCTGTTACTAGAACTTTTTTATTTTTATAAAATTTAGATAATTTGTGCATAAACTTGGTGAGCCCAGGTGGACTCGAACCACCGACCCATTCCTTAAAAGGGAATTGCTCTACCAACTGAGCTATGGGCCCACAAAAATGTATTACTATATTTTTTTTAAATTATATCAATGTATTTATTATAAAATTTGTCAAAATTGTTGTTTTTAATAGATTCTCTAATATTATTCATTAATTCTTGATAAAAATAGATATTATTCATCGTTATAATCATTGAGGCCAAAATCTCATTAGAGTTGATTAAATGATTGATATAGCTTTTTGAATATAGATTTAAATTTCTTATTTTCATATTTTTGTTAATTGGTGAATCATCATTTTTATACTTTGCATTTTTCAAATTAAGTCTACCTTCCCATGTAAAAGCTAAGCCTGTTCTCCCAGCTCTAGTAGGCATAACACAATCAAACATGTCGATACCACATTTTACAGCACCCAGAATATCAGAAGGTGTTCCAACTCCCATTAAATATCTAGGCTTGTTTTTGGGTAAATAAATAGAAATTTCATCTAAAATTTTAAACATTTGTTTTTGAGACTCACCAACGGCTAACCCTCCTAATGCATAACCATCAAAATTTATATCTTTGAGCCCCTCTAAACTTTCTAGTCTTAGATCTTTATATATTCCTCCTTGAACTATGCCGAATAAAGCTTTTTTTTTATCATTACCAAAAGCGTCTTTTGATCTTTTAGCCCAGTTAATTGATAAATTTAAAGATTTACTGATACTTTTTTTATCGTTAGTTAACTTTGGACATTCATCTAAAACCATAACAATATCTGAATTTAAATTTTTTTGAATTTTAATACTTTCCTCTGGACTTAAAATAAATTTTTTACCATCAATATGTGAATTAAAGGTTGCACCAATTTTTTCATCTATTTTTACTAGTTTAGAAAGCGACATAATTTGAAATCCTCCTGAATCAGTTAAAATAGGTAATTTACAATTCATAAATTGATGAAGTCCACCAACTCTTTTTATTCTTTCTACACCAGGTCTAATCATCAAATGGTAAGTATTCGACAGAATTATTTGCGCACCACTTAATATGACATCATCCATAAATGCTGCTTTTACAGTTCCTTGCGTCCCTACAGTCATAAATGTAGGTGTATCTATCAATCCTCTATGTGTAAAAATTTTTCCAAGTCGGGCCACCCCATCTTCTCTCAAAACTTTGAAAGAAAAGTTTTCATCAAACATATTAAATTATTTATTTAGATTTGAGACTAATAATTTTATCTGGTTTAAAAACTGTACCACTTGAATCAGTTCCTTTTTTAATTAAGTCAACAAATTCCATTCCTTCTATAACTTTACCAAAAGCTGTATATTGACGATCTAAGTGAGGGGCTGTATCAAAACAAATAAAGAATTGGCTATTAGCACTATCAGGATCACTAGAGCGTGCCATAGACAAAATTCCCCTTTCATGAGCTATATCACTAAATTCAGCTTTTAGATCTGGATATTTTGAGCTTCCAGTGCCAGCTCTTCCTAAATCAAAACTTTCAGAATTAAAATTTCCAAATTGAACATCACCAGTTTGGGCCATAAAGCCATCTATTACTCTATGAAATACAACACCGTCATATTTTTTTTCTTCAGCAAGTTGCTTAAATCTTTTTACATGGTTAGGAGCTATGTCATTATATAACTCTATAACAACATCCCCACCTTTTAATTTTAAAATCATAATATCCTCATTTGCGTTGGCTTGGTTATTAAAAAAAAAAAATATAAAAATTAAAAAAAACTTTTTACTCATATTTTTCTCTTATAGCTTTTCTAGTACTTTTTGTAACAAAATTATCAATTTTTCCATTAAATTTTGCAATCTCTTTTACAAATTTTGATGAAATAACCTGTTTATCAGGGTCTGACATCAAAAAAACTGTTTCTATTTTTTTATTTAACTGTCTATTCATTCCAGCTAATTGGAATTCATATTCAAAATCTGAAGCAGCTCTTAAACCTCTAAAAATTATTGTAGCATTTTGTTTTATACATAAAGATGTTGTTAAAGTGTTAAATGATAAAACTTTAATTTTTTTCCTACTTAATTTTAAATCACCAAAAAGAGCTTTTTCAATTATATTAACTCTTTCTTCGGCAGAAAAAAAATAATCTTTTGAATAATCATTCGAGGTTGCAACAATAAGCTTGTTTACTATTTTTAAAGATCTCATGATCACATCTATATGACCAAAAGTTAATGGATCAAAAGTTCCAGGATATATACCGACTTTACTCATTTTTTATTCTAGATTATTATCTATTTTGATTGCAGAAACAACTTGTTCGTTACCAGAAAGTTTTAAAATTCTTACACCTTGTGTATTTCTTCCGGCTATTCTGATCTCTTTAACAGCGCATCTTAATACTGTACCTTTATCAGTAGATAATATTAATTCATCACCTTCATTTACTGGAAGAGACGCAGCAACATTTCCATTTCTTGATGAATTTATAATTCCTATAATTCCTTTTCCCCCTCTATTTGTGACTCTATAATCATAAAAAGATGTTCTTTTACCAAAACCATTTACAGTAATTGATAAAATATATCTTTGTTTTGCTGTAGCTTCAGATTTTTTGTCCTTGTTAGCCGATCTATTTTTAATCAATGCAGTGGCAGCTTTACCATTTATTCCTACAGGATCTAATATTGACAATGAAATTACCTTATCATTATTTCCTAGTTCAATACCTTTTATACCTTTTGAAGATCTTCCTTTAAATATTCTTAATTTTTTTGACATAAATCTAATACACTTACCTAGTTGTGTGCTTAGTATAATATCTTGATTTTCCTTACATATTTTAACACCTACAATTTTGTCATTTTCGTCTAATTTCATTGCAATTTTCCCAGTAGATTGAATATTAGAAAAATCTTCTAAACTATTTTTTCTTATTTTTCCCTTTGCCGTAACAAATACTACAAAAAGTTTTTTCCATTCTTGCTCACTTTCGGGAAGAGGCATTATTGAACTTATTGATTGATGACTCTTTAAAGGTAAAAGATTAAATAAAGTTTTGCCTTTTGAATTAGATGATCCTTGTGGTATTTTCCACGCTTTAATTTTATAAACGAGTCCTTGTGTAGAAAAAAATAAAATTGGTGTATGAGAATTTGCAGTAAAGATTTGAACAACATAATCTTCATCTCTTGTTTTAATTCCAGATTTACCTTTTCCACCTCTTTTTTGAACTTTAAGTGAAGATAAGGATCCTCTTTTAATGTATCCTTTGTGAGTAATAGTAATAACAACAGTTTCCTTTTGTATAGTTTCTTCAATATTATAATTTAATACTACATCCAAAATTTTAGTTCTTCTTTTAACTGCAAATTTATCTTTAATCATTTGCAACTCTTCAATAATTGCATTGAAAAGTTCTTTTTTTGATTTTAAAATTTTTTCATAATCTTTTATTAAAATTGCTAATTTTTTAATTTCATTTTCAATTTCATTTATTCCAAAAGCTGTAAGTTTTTGTAATCTTAGTTCCAATATAGCTGTCACTTGCTTGTCTGATAAGTTATAACTAGATCCAGACTTCTCTGATCTTATAAGTTTTATTAATTTGTTAGTTTTATTAATTTTCCATTTCTTTTTAATCAAAGATTTTCTCGCAACTTCAACTGTATCTGAGTTTTTAATAATTTTTATAATTGCATCAATATTCTCAACAGAAACTGAAATACCTAGTAAGATATGAGCTTTTTCTAAAGATTTATTTAAATCAAATTTTATTTTTTTAGTTAAAGTTTCTTCTCTAAAATTAACAAATTCATTTATAAATTCTTTTAAATTTAATATTTTTGGTTTATCTTTAACAATGGCAAGTGTATTAAAACCAAAAGATGACTCAATAGATGTTAGTTTATATAACTGTCTTTTTACAGTTTCGGGCTCAACATTTCTTCTTAAATCAATCACAACTCTTACACCTTTATGATTAGATTCGTCTCTAATATCACTAATTCCTTCAATTTTTTTATCCCTAGCTAATTCAGCAATTCTTTCGTTTAAAACTGATTTATTTACTTGATAAGGAATCGATTTAATTACCAATAATTCTTTCCCATTATTTAATGTTTCAACGTCTATATCACCTCTTATTTTAATTGAACCTCTTCCCTTATTGTAACCTTGTTTTAAATTATCTTTTCCAATAATAATTCCTCCTGTAGGAAAATCGGGACCAGGAATTTTTTTCATTAACTGCGATATTGTAATATCTTTATTGTTAATAAATGCGATAGTACCGTCTATAATTTCTCCTAGATTATGAGGTGGTATACTTGTTGCCATTCCTACTGCTATACCGCCCGCACCATTAACAAGTAAGTTAGGATATTGTGCAGGAAGAACTGTAGGCTCTTTCTCGGTTTCATCATAATTGTTCCTGTAACTAATAGTGTTTTTTTCTATGTCATTAATTAAAAATTGAGATACTTTAGAAAGCTTTGTTTCTGTATAACGCATTGCAGCAGGAGGATCTCCATCAATAGAACCAAAGTTTCCCTGTCCATCAATTAGAGGTAAACTCATAGAAAAGTTTTGTGTTAATCTTACTAACGCATCGTATACAGCTTGATCACCATGAGGATGATATTTACCAATAACATCTCCCACCACTCTTGCTGATTTCCTAAACTGTTTAGACCAATCAAAGCCACCCTTGTACATTGCAAAAATTATTCTTCTGTGAACAGGTTTTAAACCATCTCTGACGTCAGGTAGGGCCCTACTTACTATAACACTCATTGCATATGATAAATAAGATGAACTCATTTCATCATAAACAAGAATTGGTTTATAATTTTTTTTAATTAAGTTAGAATTGGTTTTTTCCATTAAGCTTAAAAAGGAATTTCATCATCTAAATCATTAGATGGGATGCTTTGTTCATTTGGAAGTGAGCTTGACTCATCATTGCCAGATTGTAAACTTTCACTTTGCGAATTTTTACTACTTAATATTTTAAATGCAGAGTTAAATCCTTGCAATACTATTTCTGTTGAATATTTTTCTGTTCCTGATTTTTCATCATGCCATTTTCTTGTTGTTAATTGGCCTTCAATATAAACTTGGGCACCTTTTTTTACATACTGCTGAACAACTTTAACCAATCCTTCATTAAATATTACTATTCGATGCCATTCTGTTTTTTCTTTTTTTTCACCAGTATTTTTGTCTTTCCAAGTGTTGCTTGTTGCTATACTTAGCCTAGCGACACTTTTGCCATTCACCATTTGCTTAACTTCTGGATCTGCACCCAATCTGCCTATTAAAAGAACTTTATTTAAACTTCCAGCCATAGTATTTATAGATTTGTTAAATGATTAGTTGTTAATATATGCAAATATAACATATTTCTATCTTTTTATTAATAGGTTAGATTTATATATCAAAAAAAATGCTTAAAAAAATCGTTATAAAAGGGGCAAAAGAACACAATCTTAAAAATATTTCACTTGAAATACCAAAAGATAAATTTATCGTGATTACTGGGCTTTCAGGATCAGGAAAATCATCATTAGCCTTCGATACAATTTATGCTGAAGGGCAAAGAAGATATGTTGAAAGTTTGTCTGCATATGCAAGACAATTCCTAGATAAAATGAAAAAACCTAATGTAGATTTAATAGAAGGATTAAGCCCCGCTATAGCAATAGAACAAAAAAACACTTCAAAAAATCCTAGATCAACCGTAGCTACAGTTACTGAGATTTATGATTATATGAGAGTATTGTTTGCGCGTGCTGGTACACCCTTCTCTCCATTTACTGGAAAACCTATTAAATCTCAAACTGTTACTGAAATTGTTGATAAAATCAAAACTCTTCCAAAAAAAAATACAATATATTTATTGTCACCAATAGTAAGAGGCAGAAAGGGAGAATATAAAAAAGAAATTGCTAGTTACAAAAGAAGAGGTTTTCAAAGAATTAAAGTAGATGGAACATATTTAAACATTGACGATTTTCCAAATTTAAATAAAAAAATTAAACACGACATATCAATTGTAGTAGATAGAATAATTATTAATAGCGAATTAGGTAATAGACTTGCTGAAGGAGTTGAAACTGCACTTAATTTATCAGCAGGATTATTATTTGTAGAATATGAAAATGAAACTCTTCCAAAAAAATATAGAAAAATTGAAAAAATTATTTTTTCATCAAAATTTGCATGTCCAGAAAGTGGTTTTACAATTGAAGAAATTGAACCTAGACTTTTTTCTTTTAACAGTCCTTATGGTGCTTGCGCAGAATGTGAAGGCATAGGTGTTAATCTTAATATAGATCCCAATTTAGTTATTCCAGATACAAATAAAAGTTTAGTTGACGGAACAATTGAACCTTGGGCAAAATCAAAATTTTTATACTACGCACAAACTCTCTCTTCGTTAGGAAAACACTATAAATTTTCTTTAGAAACTCCATGGAAAAAATTACCTAAGGAAATAAAAGATATAATTCTTTTTGGATCACACGACGATGAAATAAAATTTAGTTATGATGATGGTTATGAAAAATACTCTACCAAAAAAACATTTGAAGGTGTTGTGAATAATCTAGAAAGAAGATTCCTTGAAACTGAAAGTGAGTGGAAAAGAGAGGAAATATCTCAATATCAAAGTGAATCTGACTGTGAAAAATGCAAAGGCATGAGGCTTAAAGATGAGGCTTTATGTGTTAAAATAGATAAATTAAATATTAGTGAAGTTACTATTAAATCTATTTCTGAAGCGAAAAAATGGTTTGAAAATCTTAGCAGCAAACTAAATGAAAAAGAAAAAAAAATTGCACATCATATTTTAAAAGAGATTAATGAGAGATTAGATTTTTTATTAAATGTTGGTTTAGATTACTTAACTTTATCAAGAGAATCAGGAACTCTGTCTGGTGGAGAATCTCAAAGAATTAGATTAGCTTCTCAAATCGGGTCTGGATTAACAGGAGTCTTATACGTTCTAGATGAACCTTCCATTGGTTTGCATCAAAAAGATAATGTTAAACTAATTAAAGCATTAAAAAGATTACGAGACTTAGGAAATACAGTCATAGTGGTTGAACATGATACTGAAACTATGGAAAGCGCAGATCATATTATTGACTTAGGTCCAAAAGCTGGTGTTAATGGAGGAAGTGTAGTTGCTCAAGGTGATTTAAAAGAAATATTAAAAAATAAAGATAGTATTACTGGAAATTATCTATCTAAAAAAATGAATATAGCTATTCCAAATAAAAGAAGGACAGCAAAAAATGGAAGGTTTTTAGAAATATTAGGTGCTACTGGAAATAATTTAAAAAATGTAAATTTAAAAATTCCTTTAGGGACATTTACTTGCGTAACTGGTGTTTCGGGAAGTGGTAAATCAACTTTAATACTTCACACTTTATACAATGCATTAAATCTAATGCTTAATAATAATAAATCGAGAAAATTACCTAAAGCTTTTAGAAATTACAAAGGTATTGAACAAATAGATAAAATTATAGATATAGACCAATCTCCTATTGGCAGAACACCAAGATCTAATCCTGCGACTTACACGGGAGCTTTTGGACCAATAAGAGATTGGTTTGCAAATCTACCAGAATCTAAATCTAGAGGGTACAAAGTTGGCAGATTTTCTTTTAATGTGAAAGGCGGAAGGTGTGAATCTTGTGAAGGTGACGGTGTTATAACTTATGAAATGCACTTCTTACCCGATGTTTATATTCCATGTGATATATGTAAAGGAAGTAGATACAATAGAGAAACTTTAGAAATAAGATTTAAAGATAAAAATATTGCTGATGTTTTAAATATGACAGTTGATGAAGGTTGTGAATATTTTTTAAATATACCTTCTGTAAGAATAAAACTTCTCACTTTAAAAAAGGTCGGTCTTGGCTATATAAAAATAGGTCAACAAGCAACTACATTATCAGGTGGTGAAGCTCAGAGGATTAAACTATCTAAAGAACTTTCAAAAAGATCCACTGGTAGAACTTTGTATATTTTAGATGAACCAACTACTGGTTTGCACGCACACGATATCAAAAAGTTATTAGAAATTCTCCAAACATTTGTTTCTTTAGGAAATACAGTTGTGGTTATAGAGCATAATTTAGATGTAATAAAAACCGCAGATTGGGTTGTTGATATGGGTCCAGAAGGGGGTATTAATGGGGGTAAAATAATAGCTGAAGGAAATCCAGAAAAAATAAGTGAAATGACTGTTAGTTATACTGGTAATTTCTTAAAGGAAATTATTAACACTAAACTTAAAAAGACTGCTTAGTTATTCCCAAAAAGATGGTATAAATAATCATGGTTTCAATATTACAATCTTTGAGCAAAACTATTCATCTCTCTTTAGTTCTGACTATATTACTATTTATAGGCCTTTTTTTTGCAGGTGGTGGTTGGGCTTTTGATCAACTTTTTTGGAGTTGGTTATTTAGATATCTTCATGTTCTTTCGGGTATTATGTGGATAGGACTACTTTGGTACTTAAATTTTGTACAAATACCAAGTATGCCTAAAATTCCAGATGAACAAAAACCAGCAATAGGAAAGATTATTGCTCCAGCAGTTTTATTTTGGTTTAGATGGGCAGCGTTAGCAACAATAATTACTGGGTTAATAGTTGCTACTTTAAATGGATACGTTCATCATGCTATGACTTTAGGTATTGGAAATGGTGGTGGACAAAATACTGCTATAGGTATTGGAATGTGGTTAGGAATAATTATGGCCTACAATGTTTGGTTTATAATTTGGCCCAATCAAAAAAAAGCTCTTGGGATGGTCGAAGTTTCCCCTGAAGAAAAAGCTAAATCTGCAAAGACTGCAATGTTAACTTCAAGAATTAACACACTATTGTCATTACCAATGTTACTTTCAATGGTTAGTGCTCAAAATCTTTATTAAATTAATTATTTCTCTTCATCCTTTAAAACTGTTTGAGAAGAAACGTTTGTATAATTAAGTATTGGTACTGCAACAAAAATGGAAGAATAAGTTCCAATTAATACACCTATAATCATTGCTAATGAAAAGCCTCTTAATATTTGGCCACCAAAAATATAAATAGATAATAATGCCAGTAACGTAGTTACGGAAGTAATTAAAGTTCTTGAAAGAGTTTGGTTTGTAGAAATATTAGAGATTTCAGAAATAGAACTTTTGGTATTTTTTTTTAAATTTTCTCTTATACGATCAAATATAACAACTGTATCGTTCATAGAGTAACCAACAATTGTTAATACAGCCGCAACTATAGATAAATTTATTTCATAAGAAAGAAGTGAAAATATTCCAACGGTAATTATAACATCGTGTACTATAGCAACAATCGCACCAAGACTAAATTGCCATTCAAATCTAATCCAAATATAAAAAAGCATAGCAGCTAAAGATAAGGATATAGCTAAAAAACCTGCCTTCAAAAGTTCTGCACTAACCTTAGGTCCAACATTTTCAACTCTTCTAAAATTGACTTGGGAGCCCAAATCAGAGGATAGTTTATCATTAATAGATTTAATAATACTAGGATTATTCGTATCATTCATTTCAATCTTAACTAAAAAATCATTTTTTTTACCAAACTTCTTAACTGTTACATCTCCTAGATTCATTTTTAAAAAAGATTGTCTTATCTCTGAAATGTAAATTGCTGTACTTTCTGATCTGATTTCAATTAGAGTACCACCTTTAAAATCAACACCAAGATTAAGCCCTTTAAAAAGAAGAATTAATATAGATAAGGCAACAAGTATAATAGAAATAATATTTAACTTTTTATAAAACTGTGAAAAATTAATATATTTAGATATTTCAGAAATCATATTTTAATTTTTTTCTCTTTATTCTTCATAACATAAAGAGATGATAAATGACGTGCAAAGAAGTATGCAGAAAATAAAGTTGTTAAGAAGATCCCAAGAAAAAAAGTATTATTGCTGACAGTAATGTTGTTATATTAGCATCTAATACTGCAGTTTGTGAGTTTTTATAACCCATATCAAAAGCATGAATATTAGATTTTTCATTTTTCATTTCTTCTTTAATTCTTTCAAAGATTAAAACATTTGCATCAACTGCCATTCCTACGGTTAAAATAATTCCAGCTATGCCAGGTAATGTGAGAGTGGCTTCCAAAATTGTTAAGATTCCAAGCAAAAGTATAAGATTAATAATTAAAGCTAGATCTGCTATAACTCCTAAAATTCGATATCTTATAATCATGTAAGCTATAACTAGAAAAAAACCAATAATTAAAGATATTGTCCCAGCTTTTATAGAATCTTCTCCAAGATCAGGACCAACTGTACGTTCTTCAATTACATTTAATGGGGCTGGTAAAGCTCCTGATCTTAAAAGTAGAGCAAAATCTGTTGCAGATTGAAAATCAAAATCACCTGAAATTTGTCCTGTTCCACCAGTAATTGCTTCTCTTATTTGTGGAGCACTAATAATTTTGTTATCTAAAATAATAGCTAATCTTTTACCAACATTTTTTGTCGTTGCTCTTCCAAATTTTTTAGTACCAATTCTATTTAAAGTAAAACTTACAACTGTTTCATTATTTTGATTATCAACAGTGGGTTTAGCATTAATAATGCTATCACCGCTCATTATTATTCGTTTGTTTACTCTTAATTCGCTACTACCATCTTCGAAAGAAATTATTTCGGAACCAAAACTATCTTCAGTGTTAGAGATAAGTCTAAAAGTTAAATTTGCAGTTTTTCCTAAAAGTTTCTTAATTCTGTTTGGATCATCTAGTCCTGGGAGTTCTATTAATATTCTATCATTTCCTCTCCTAATTATTGTAGGATCTTTTGTTCCAACTTCATCAATTCTTCTTCTTACAATTTCAAGAGAATTATCTAAAATTGAATTCTTTAATTCAATCAATCCAAATTTTGAATATTTAATTGTTATTAAATTATTTTTTATAAAAGTTTCCATTTCATAAGATCGGTAATTTGGATAGTATAAGTTTACTAAATTCTCTTTATTTAAAAAAAGTTTATTAAATGTATCAATGTCATTTTCAGATACTTTAAAAATAATACTCTTATTTTTAGATTTTAAGTTTTCATATTTTATTTTATTATCTTTTAGAAATTTTCTTAAAGTAATAAGTTTATTTTGAATTTTTTGTTTAACAACTGGTTGAGAATCTACCTCTAGTAATAAATATGATCCTCCCTGTAGATCCAATCCTAAATTAATTTTTTTTTTAAAAAAAGAATCTTCATTTGAATTAAAAAAATTAGATAGTGAAAAAAATGATAAAAAAATGATTAAAAAATATATTGATATTAATTTAAATTTAGAAAAATATAACACAAATTAAAACTATTTTTTTGTTTGAGAATTTTTTGAGATAGATAGGATGGTTGACTGAACAACTTGGACTGTTACGTTATCAGATATAGATAAATCTATTTTGTCATCACCCAAAATTCTTTCCACTTTACCAACAATCCCTCCTGAAGTAATTACTTCATCGCCTCTTTTTAAGGAAGTAACCATTAGTTTGTGTTCTTTTATTTTTTTTTGTTGGGGTCTTATAAGGAAAAAATAAAAAATAACAAAAATTAATATTAATGGGATAAACTGTGCAAAACCTGATCCTAGCATATATACTCCTAAATTATGTAATAATTATACTAATTAAAAATAATAAACAATAAAATTATCCTATCTTCTCTTCATTGTTCATATAAGATCTTAGAACATCTGGAATTGTAATGCTTCCATCTTCTTGCTGATAATTCTCCATAATAGCTATTAAAGTTCTTCCTACAGCAAGGCCTGATCCGTTAAGAGTACCTACAAAATCGGATAAATTATTTTCATTTTTAAATTTTGTTTTCATTCTTCTTGCCTGAAATTGACCACAGGATGAACAACTCGAAATTTCTCTATACATATTCTCTGAAGGTATCCATACCTCAATGTCATATGTTTTTTCAGCACTAAACCCCATGTCACCAGCAGATAACAGTACTAGTCTATATGGAAGTTTTAATTTTTTAAGCACTTGTTGAGAGCAATCAGTCATTCTTTCTAATTCTTCATTACATTTTTTTGGATCCACTATGCTAACTAACTCAACTTTATAAAATTGATGTTGTCTAATCATACCTTTGGTGTCTTTACCATAACTTCCTGCTTCTTTTCTGAAACATGATGTTGAGGCAACAAATCTCATAGGCAAAAGTTCATTTTTAATATTAGATTCTCTAACTATATTAGTAAGAATTACCTCAGCAGTTGGAATTAGAAACTTTCTAGACTTATCAGCATCTAATTTGATTTCAAACTGATCGCTTTCAAATTTTGGAAGTTGACCGGTTCCAAACATGGAGCTTTCATTAGCAATTAGAGGTGGTGAAATTTCTTCATAACCAAAATTTCTAGTATGACAATCCAGCATAAAGTTTGAAATTGCTCTTTCTAATAGAGCTAATTTTCCTTTTAAAAAAACAAATCTAGATCCAGATGTTTTTGTAGCAATATCAAAATCCATAAGTTTTAATTTACTACCAATTTCATAATGTGATAATGGTTTAAAATTAAACTTAACAATTTCACCAAACTTTTTAATTTCTTTATTCGATGTTTCATCTTTTCCATAAGGAACATCGTCTAAAGGCAAATTTGGTAATGACGAAAGAATATCATAAATTTTTTTTTCTAGTTCTAATTGTTCATTTTCAATTACATTCATCTCTAAAGTTATTTCTTTTGAACGGGAAAACTTACTTTTATCATTTTCTTTAGATATAATTTTTTTTTCTTGTTCAAGCTTTTCTTTTTTTTGTATTAAATTTCTATTTTCCTTATCTAGATTCATTAGATTTTCTAAATTAACATTTGTATTCCTGTTTCTAATTTTTTTTAAAAAAATATCAGGATTTTTTCTAATTTCTTTAATGTTATGCATCTTTATTTTTTTTCTCAATTATTTTTACTGCTAATATAGATAATTCATAAAGAATTAACAAAGGTATTCCCAGTCCTATTTGAGTTATAGGGTCTGGTGGTGTGATTATAGCAGCTACTGCAAAAATTATAACAACAACATATTTTCTTCTTTTTTTTAAATACGCAGAATCAACAAAGCCAACTCTAGCTAATAAACTTAACAAAACTGGTAATTGAAAACTTAAACCAAAAGCGAAAATTAATCTCATTATCAATGAAAGATATTCATTTACTTTTGCTTCTAACTGTATAGGTAATGAATTGTTTATAGTGCTAGTTTCAAAAGATAAAAAAAATTTAATTGCTAGAGGCATAATTAAATAATAAACAAGCATTCCTCCAAGAATAAATAAAATAGGTGTGATTATTAAATATGGTAATAAAGCTAGTTTCTCATTTTTATATAAGCCAGGAGCTATAAATTTCCAGATTTGAGTTAATATGATTGGACTTGTAATAAAAATTGAAGAAAAGAAAGCTACTTTTAGATAAGTTACAAAAGTTTCGTGTAATGCAGTATAAATTAATCTTCTTTCTGTCACATCATCTTTCACAGCATCTGCATAAGGTTGAACTAAAAAACTATAAATATTTTCAGAAAGTAAATAACATAAAATAAAAAAAATAAAAAAATAAATTATAGATTTTACTAACCTTGATCGCAGCTCAGTAAGATGACCTACAAAATTTGATTGATTAATTTTATCATCATTCATTTTTTATTATTGTTATCAACTTTTTTTTCTTCTTGTTCTTCAAAAATAACTTCATCTTTAAATTTATCATTCATAGAAGTCACATCACTTTGTATTTCCATAAAATATCTTTTTATAGAGCTTATCCATCTACCTATTTTATTTAACATTACAGGAAAGTCTTTTGGGCCTACCACTAATATCGATACAATCACTATAATTAGTATCTCTAACCATCCAATTTGTGGCATGATATTCTATTTTTTCTCGGAATCTTGATCTTCGTTTGTATTATCTACAGATGTTTGTGTATTATCTACAGATGTTTGGTTGGTTTGATCTGGGTTATCTGACATACCCTTTTTAAAACTTTTTATTCCTTTGGCAACATCCCCCATTAATGAAGATATTTTCCCACGTCCAAAAAGAAGAACTACCAGGACGACCACAATTGCAATTTGCCAGAATCCAATACTCATAAGCAATTTATATACAATTTTTTTAATTTATTAAAGATATCATTTATTCATCTTCTGGTTTAAGTGATTGTTTTAACATATCGTCAATATTTGAATAAATATTCTCCTTTTTTTCATTAATTTGTTCTTTAAAAAATTTGCCAGTTCCAAATATTGATGTATCAACATTCCCATCATCTATTAAACCTGCTGAAGTTAGCTCCTCAACATTAGGCAAATCTGATAGTTTTTGTATATTAAAATGGCTTAAAAATTGATCTGTAGTAACATATTGGATTGGTTTACCAGGAACATTTTTTCGTCCAGAAGGTTTTACCCAGCTAAGTTCTAGTAGTATATCAAGAGTTCCGCTTCCAAAAGATACACCCCTTATTTCTTCAATTTCAGATCTTGTAACAGGTTGATGATAGACAATTATTGACAATGTCTCGACTGTAGCTTTAGATAATTTTTTTAATTTAGATACTTGTAAATTCATTAACTTTGATAAATCAACAGAAGTTCTGAAAGACCATTTATCTTTAATACAAATTAAGTTTATTCCACGATTGATGTACTGATTTTTAAGGGATTCCAGGATTTTTAAAAGATTAACTTTTGTATTAAGTCTTGTTTGTATGGTTTCTAAATCTAAGGGTTCATCAGCAGCAAATAAAATTGCCTCAACTTGTCTTTCGGGTTCAGAAATATTTGAAGGAAATTTTATAATCTTTGTATTTTTATTTTGTTTCATTTTCTTTCTTTAATGAGCAATTTATCAAAACTTTTTTTTTGCATTATATTAATAAAACCTTCTTTAGTAAGCTCTAAAGAAGCAGCAAACAAACCAGCCATACCAGTTTTTACAAGTTTTTTATTTTTTTTAAACTTTTTTGGCATAAGTTTAGATATTTCAACCCAGTCATTAAAATTTTTAATATTTTTCTTAATTAAATCTATTGCTTCTTCAGTTTTGAAAACTGGCATTTGTGGAATATTTAGTGATAAAAAACTTTTTTTCATTGTAAAACTTGAATAAGATTTTAATAATTCATAAAGAGAAAGAGAATAGCTAGAATTATTTATCAATCTAATGCCACCGCGCATACCACGCATACGTACATCAATACCAAGTCTTTTTTTTTTTAATAATTTATCAGAAAGTAAACGAATTAATTCTAATTTTCTTAACTGAAGTTTTAGTTTCTCAGCAACCTCAGAAGCTTTAAAATTATCCTCTTCATCTTGCGGTAATAATAATCTTGATTTAAGATAAGCAAGCCAAGTAGCCATAAGCAAATACTCAGAAGCTAAATCAAGATTAATTTTCTGCGTGCTATTGATAAACTTAATAAATTGATCAGCTAGTTCAGCAATAGAGATATTTGCTAGATTAACTTTTTGTGCTTTTGCTAAATCTAGCAAAACATCTAAAGGGCCTGAATAATTTTCAATGTTTACTTTTAATAATTCAGTTTTATTAGATTCCATTAAATTAACTTTATCCTAAAAACTCATAAAAATCTGAGGTTTTTTTTTGTGTAAACTCATCAATAAGCGGTATAACTTTTGACAACTTTATCATTTCTTTAATATTTCCATTACAATGTAAAACTAAATTACATCCTGCTTCTAATGCTTTAGTAGCATTTTCATTTAAATTGTATTTGAGTGCTTTCATGGATATATCGTCCGAAATTAGTATACCTTTGAAACCAATGCGCTTTCTTATGAGCTTATTTATAACAATTTTAGAGTGGGTTGCTGTATTTTTACTATCAAACTTTTCATAAATTAAATGTGCAGTCATTGCAAAAAAAGAGTGAGATTTTTTAAAAGGTTTAAAATCTTCTTTTATAAGTTTATTTTTACTGGATTTTATAATGGAAACTTTATGATGGGTGTCAAATCTAGATTTACCATGTCCAGGTATATGTTTAACAACAGTTGCTATTTTATTTTTACTATAAAAATCGACACAAATATTACCTAATTTTGCTACTATATTAGGGTCACTTGAAAAAGCTCTGTCTCCAATAATATTATTACCATTATTTATTTTTACATCTAAGACAGGTGCGGTATTGATGTTTATACCAACATTTTTAAGAATATTTGAAACTGTATTTATATAAACTTTATAAGTGTGAATAAAAGTTTTATTATTTCTTTTATATAATCTTGCAAAAAAATCTTGCGAAAAAATCTGAAAATCTATTATTCTGTTTAGTCTTGAAACTCTACCTCCTTCTTGGTCAATTAAAATAGGATAGTTTTTATCTTTCATAACAGTTTTTATCTCATCAATAAGTTTTTTTAATTGTTTTAAATTTTTAACATTTCTAGAAAAAATAATTAAACCCCAAGGTTTATTTTTTTTAAAAAAACTTTTTTCAAAGGAGGTTAATTTTTTACCTTTAATACCAAAAATTATTGCTTTTCGGAACATTTTCCAATCAAACACCAAAATGTGTAATTTTTTTTATTTTTTTTATAAATCTCAACGTCGTTACTAAATTCAACAATATTATTAGTATCGTTTTTAAGAACTGGTAATTGATCTAAATTATTATTTTGGAAATTTAAATAAAAAGTTCTCGACATATTAGTTTTTTTTATATTTTGCTCTGAAAAATAATAATTAATAGTTGATGCTACAAAGATAAAAAAAGATGTTAAATAAACTATATTTTTTATTTTTTTAAACATTACATGCTTTTTGGTGATGAAACTCCTAAAATTGACATGCCGTTTTTAATCACTAAGGACAAGGATTGTAGAAGTAAAAGACGTGATTCATTTATTTTTTTATCTTCTGAAATAAATCTACATTCTTTATTTTTTTGACCAAAATTCCAGTAAGAATGAAACAAAGTTGCTAAGTCATACAAATAAAAAGGAATCCTATGTGGTTCAAGTTTTAATTGAGAAACTTCAATGCATCTAGGCCATTCAGCTATTTTCTTTAATATATCAATTTCATGGGCATTAAAAAATATATCATTACTTAATATATTAATTTTATCATCAATGTTTAAATTGAGAGTATTAAATATTGAATTAATTCTTGCATTTGCATACTGAACATAAAACACAGGATTATCTTTTGATTTTTCAGAAACTTTCTCAAAATCAAAATCTAACTCTACATCGTTGCTTCTATTTAACATCATAAATCTTACAGAATCTTTTCCTACTTCATTAACTAAGTCTTCTGCTGTCACGTAATCACCTTTTCTTTTTGACATTTTGAATGGTTTACCATTTTTAAATAATTTAACTAATTGCGATACCTTACATACTAAATTAGTTTGTTTTTGAGAAATAGCGCTTACTGCAGCTTTTATTCTCTTAATGTAACCTGAGTGATCTGCTCCTAATATATTTATTAATATATCAAATTTTCTATCAATTTTATTTGAGTGATAAGCAATATCACTTGCAAAATAAGTCCATGTACCGTCTTCTTTTTGTAGAGCTCTATCAGAATCATCGCCAAATTTAGTTGAAGCAAATAATAATTGATCTCTAGTTTTCCAATCCTTAGAAAGTTCACCTTTGGGAGGAAGAAGTTTACCTTTGTATATAAACTTATCCTTTTGAAGTTTCTTTATAGTGTTATTTACAAGTTGATCATTAATTAGTTTAGACTCAAATATAAAATTATCATGTTTAACACCTAGGTTTTCAAGATTACTTTTTATTAATTCTATTGAAGCATCCAATGCCATTATTGATAAAGATTTATAGATTTTTTCATAATTTTTAAAACTTTTAATATTATTTTTTTTAATAATCTTATTAGCTATATCTATAATATAATCTCCAGGATAAAAATCTTTATCATGAGGAAACGGTTTTTTTTCAGTAATTTCTAGAATTCTGTAATAAACTGAAAGAACAAAGTTTTTTATCTGATTTCCATAGTCATTTACATAATACTCCTTTGTTACATCGTGACCATTAAATTTTAATAAATTAGAAATAGAATCCCCTAGTATAGCACCTCTGCAATGGCCAACATGCAAAGGTCCAGTAGGATTTGCTGATACAAATTCTATATTGTATTTTTTTTTAATTAAACTTCCTGAGCCATAAGTTTCATTTTTATAAATAATTTTTAATATGTAGTCACACCAAAATACTTTTTTAAAAGTTATGTTCAAAAAACCTGGTTTTACTATCTCAACTTGTTCAAATTCATGAAATGTGTTAAGAAAATTTTCTTTAAGGATTATACCAATTTTATCAGGTGATTTTTTATTTAACTTAGCCAAAATCATTGCAGCGTTAAATGAAAGATCAGATTTTTGATTCTTTGGAGGGGGTTCAGCTTTTATACTATTTAAATTCTCTGGTAATAATATTATATTTTTAGCGTTTAAATTCTTTAAACATTTTATAAATTTAATTTGGTAATCTAAAAATAAGTTCATCTTATCATTTTATGTAAGTTGATAGCATACCTATCTGTCATTCCTGCTATAAAATCTGAAACAGCTCTTTCATTAGTGTCTCTACGCAGTAAATCATTACTAATAAATTTTTTAGGATTTTTGATTAGATATTTAAACAAACTTTTAATTATTTTTTTACCACTGTTAGTGTTAGAAAGAACTTTTTTATGATTATACATATTATGTTTTAAAAAATCTTTAATATATTTATCTGTTTTTTTCATTTTATCAGAAAAATTAACCATTAAAATATTTTGTTTATAAACATCATTAATATTTTTTATTTTTTTTATATTTAGGTTTTCTTTAGTAGTTTTAATGACATCATCAACCATTGTATTAATTAAATCTCTTATGATCTGATTTATTATTATCTCTCTTCTAAATTTTTTTTTATTTTTTAAATGTTTTTTTATAATTATTGAAATATTAGGGATAGAACTAATTTTTTCAATTTTAAATAAATTAGCTCTTAATCCATCTTCTAAATCATGATTATTATAAGCTATATCATCTGATATTGAAGCTACTTGTGCTTCTAGTGATGGAAAATTTTGAAAAGTTATTTTTTTTTTAAACATCTTTTCATTTAGAATATTTTTGTTCAATGTAATTTTTTCTATTGGACCATTGTGTTTAATTAAGCCATCTAATGTTTCAATTGTGAGGTTTAAACCATAATAATTATAATATTTATTTTCTAACCAAGTCACTATTCTTAAAGTTTGTAAATTATGGTCAAAACCTCCATTTTTGTACATACAGTGATTTAAAACTTCTTCACCTGCATGACCAAATGGTGTGTGTCCTAAATCGTGTGATAAACTTAAAGTTTCGCACAAGTCTTCATTCAAATTTAAAGCTCTGGCTAACGTCCTTGATATTTGAGAAACTTCCATAGAATGTGTTAGTCTTGTTCTGTAATGATCTCCTTCTGTATTAACAAAAACTTGAGTTTTATGCTTAAGCCTCCTAAATGATGATGAATGAATTATTCTATCCCTATCTCTTTGATAAGGTGATCTAATTATACTTTCTTTTTCATTATAAATTCGTCCTTTACTATTATTTGATTTGATTGAGTATGGTTTTAATTGATTTTCGTTATAATTTTTTTGCATAAATTATCTAAGAAGATTATATTATAATCAAATAGAGTTTAAATGATTAAAGAGATTAATTTTACTAAACAAGCTGTGGAAAAAATTAACCAGCTGGTTTCAAAAAAAACAGAAGGTACCTTTTTTAGGATAGCTGTTAAAGGTGGTGGCTGCTCTGGGTTTAAGTATGATTTTTCTTTTGACAATAAAACAGATGAAAACGATCTTAAACAAGAAAATGTTGTAATAGATAAATCTTCATTAGAGCTATTAAAGGGTTCTCAGGTAGATTACTCTACTGAATTAATAGGAAGCGAATTTAAAATATCTAATCCGAAGACTAAATCATCTTGTGGTTGCGGAATATCTTTTTCATTTTAATGAAGATTGGTACATGGAATGTAAATTCAATACGCGCAAGAATTGATAATATTAAAAAGTACTTAAAGCTAAGCTCTCCAGATATACTTTTGCTTCAAGAGATAAAAACTGAAGAAAAAAATTATCCATATAATGAATTAAAAGAAGCTGGTTACATTTCTTACGTTCATGGACAAAAAAGTTATAATGGAGTTTCTATCTTATCAAAAAAAAAACTTGAAAATATAAATATAGAACTACAAGGAGACAAAGTTAGACAGTCAAGATTTATAAGCACAACAATTAAAATTAAAAATAAAGAAGTTGATTTAATAAATATTTATGTACCAAATGGAAATCCAGTTGATACTGAAAAATATTTTTATAAACTTGATTGGCTTAACTTATTAGTTTCATTAATTGAGGGAAAAATTAAGGCTAATAATTCAATCATTCTTTGTGGAGATTTCAATATTATACCTGAAGAGATCGATGCTTATGAGCATGAAAAATATCTTAATGATGCGTTGTTTAGATTAGAAATTAGAAAAAAATATAGACAATTAATTAATTTAGGTATGGTTGATGTGTTTAGATTTTTTAATAAGAAGCAATCTAATTACACTTTCTGGGATTATATGAAAGGGTCGTGGCAAAAAAATAATGGTTTAAGAATTGATCATATTCTTGTATCAAATGATTTAATTGACTCTATTAAAAAAATTGAAATTAAAAAAAATATAAGGAATCAAGTTAAACCTTCTGATCATGTTCCGGTAGAATGCATCATTTAACTCTTCCATAAATATCTTTATATCTAATAATATCATTTTCTTTCAATATAGATCCCATTTGAACTTCAATAATCTTAGCAGGAATATTAAAGGGATTTTCTATTCTGTGAACTGCTCCTTTAGGAACAAATACTGATTCATTATAGGTAGGAAAAAACTTTTTATTATCTATAGTAATATTAGGTTTTCCAGAAATTATAGTCCAACGTTCAGATCTAAAAAGATGCTTTTGAAGACTAATTGATGATTTTGGATTAATTTCTAACTCTTTTAAAAGAAAATCTTTTCCTAAAAATAAATTAATATACTTTCCCCAAGGTCTGTAATGGGTGTTTTTTTTAATATTTTTTTTAAACTTTTTTCTTTTAAAAAACTTCCAAATTTCTTTCCAATTACCTAAGTCAGTCAAAGAGATGTTCATTTTAATACCATTAATATCCTTTGCTTTCTCAAGTATTGCGTAATCAAAAGAAATTTCTTTAATTTTTTTAAATGATCTTTTTTCTAAATAATATAAATTTTTATCAATTTTAGCATTTTTTACAGCATCATCACAATATTTAAATATTTGTGGTTGATATTTTTTAAAATTATTAATGAGTGAATCTTTTTTTGCAAAAAACATTCCCGCATTCATATAGCCTTTATTTTTTATAATGATTTTAACCTTAGCTTTATTTGGTTTTTCAATAAATTTAAATACTTTGTTAATTTTATTATTTGTTTTTTTTGTTAAAAAATATCCATACTCAGATGAAGGGGTATTAGGTTTAATTCCAAAAATAAAAATATTATTACTGTTCAAGTGCTTCTTATTTAAATCAATATATTCGTTAAACTTCTTGTATTGTTCAATCAGATTATCCGAAGTAATAAAAATCATTGGCTGATCATTTGATATTTCTTTTATTAGAGTGGAGGATAATATTGCTGGTGCAGTATTTTTTTTGAAAGGTTCTAAAATAATTATACTTTTTTTTATTTTATTTTTGTAAAGATGCCTTTTAATTTGCTCTAAATAGTCAGAATTTGTTGTTATTATTGGGTAATCAAATATTGGGCTCTTAATTCTTTGAAGTGTTTTATCAAATAAAGTCCACCCTCCCCAATCAATAAATTGTTTGGGAGTATTTTTTTTTGATTTAGGCCACAGTCTCGTACCTGCTCCACCACATAGAATAATAGGTCTAACTTTCATATATTATTAAATATCAGCGTAACATTTTTTTTCTTTAGAGGCGCCCGGATGAGTTACAGCACCCTCAAAAGCTGGTCCAACTGATTGAGAATATTTCCATAAAGTTCCTGTGGTATATTCAGTAACTTTAGGTTTCCATTTTGCTTTTCTTAACTTAAAATCATCATCAGTAAGGTTAACATTTAAAGTACCTTTTTCTGTATCTATTTCGATTATGTCTCCATCTTTTAGTAAGCCTATAGGTCCACCTACTGCAGCCTCAGGACCGACATGTCCAATGGAAAAACCATGAGTTCCTCCAGAAAAACGTCCGTCTGTAATAAGAGCAACTTCTTCACCTAATCCTTGACCATAAATAGCAGCAGTAGTGGATAACATTTCAGGCATACCTGGGCTTCCCTTTGGTCCTTCATATCTAATTATAACCACGTCACCTGCTTTAATTTTTTTATCTAAAACAGCATTTAATGCTGACTCTTCATCGTCAAAACATTTAGCTTGTCCCTTAAAATTTTTTCTTTTCATACCTGCAACCTTAACTATTGCTCCATCTGGTGCTAAGTTTCCTTTAAGTCCAACAAAACCTCCTGAGGGGCTCAAAGGTTTAGATGTCTTGTAAATAATTTTTTGGTTGGTTGGAAATTTTACATCTTTATGATTTTCAGCAATCGTTTTTCCTGTAACAGTTAAACAATCTGAATGTAATAAGCCACCATCTAACAAGGCTTTAATTAAAATAGGGACTCCACCTATTTCATATAAATCTTTTGCAACAAATTTTCCACCAGGTTTTAGATCAGCAATATAAGGTGTTTTTTTTGAAATATTTGTAACATCTTCTAATGTAAATTTTATTCCTGCTTCGTTTGCTATTGCGGGTAAATGTAAAGCTGCATTAGTTGATCCACCTGAAGCAGCAACAATAACAGCTGCATTTTCAAGAGATTTTTTTGTAACAATATCTCTAGGTCTAATATTATCTTTTAATAAATTCATTACTGCTTCACCACTAGAGATTGCGAATTTATCTCTTGATTCGTAAATAGCTGGGGTGCCTGCAGATCCAGGCAAAGCTAGTCCAATAGCTTCAGAAACACATGCCATAGTGTTTGCGGTAAATTGGCCTCCACATGAGCCTGCTGAAGGACATGCTAAGCTTTCAAGTTCGTCTAAATCTTTTTTTGACATTGATCCTGTAGAATATTTTCCAACTCCTTCAAATACGTCTACAATTGTGACATCTTTACCTCGAAAATTTCCAGGAAGTATAGATCCTCCATAAATAAAAACTGAAGGAACATTTAATCTAAGCATAACCATCATTAATCCTGGTAAAGACTTATCACAGCCAGCTAAACCTACTAAGGCATCATAGCAGTGACCTCTCATGGTTAGCTCAACTGAATCTGCAATGATTTCTCTACTAATCAGTGAGGATTTCATTCCTGCGTGACCCATTGCAATGCCATCTGTTACGGTAATAGTTGTAAATTCTCGTGGAGTTCCACCACCCAATTTAACTCCTTTTTTTGCTGATTGAGCTTGTCTCGAAAGAGTAATATTACATGGAGCAGCTTCATTCCATGTAGTTGCTACTCCGACAAACGGTTTCGATATATCTTCATTTTTTAAACCCATTGCATGATACATAGATCTATGAGGAGCACTTTTTACACCAACAGAAACATGTCTGCTTGGCAATTTAGATTTATCAAATTTCATAATTAATTTTTAATACTATTTAAGATACTATTCAACTTCTTAAGTTCAATATTGCATTGTAATAAGGAATTTTTTTCTTTTTGAACAATATTCTTTGGGGCTTTATTTAAAAAAAATTTATTTTCTAACTTTTTCTTTAGACCAATCACTTTTGAGTCTAAGTCCTTGACTTTATTTGATATCTTGAGTTTTTGATCAATTAAATTTATATCTTCATTAAAATATAAAGTAACACTTTCGGTTCCAACTATTATGTTTATGCCACTTTTTCCAATAACTGAATTATGAACGTTTATGATTCTTCCAAGTCTTTTAAGTAGGCTTAAATTATCATTAATGATATTTTTTTTATCATTTTTTATTTCCTCAATTGAGATATCTATATACGAACTAGGAGAAACTTCTAGATTTACCTTTGTGGATCTTATATTTGTAATAAGTTCTATGATCCAATCAATTTTTTGGTAACTTTTTTTATATAGATTGATGTTTTTTACTGGCAAAGCCCAGTCTTTATTCATTAATGGACTTTTTAGAGCTGCATCAAGCTTAAGATCGAGCCAAATCTTTTCTGTAAAAAAAGGAATAAAAGGATGCAGCATGATTAAAATCTGCGAATGAATATATGCTGCAAAATTACGTGCTTCTTTTAGATTTTTTTTGTTTTTTGAATCAAAAATTGGTTTTAAAAATTCAATATACCAATCACAATAATAATGCCATACAAATTGGTAAATTATTCTAGCAGCCTCATCAAATCTAAAATTTGAAATGTGTTTTTGTGCATTAATGTTAGTTTTAATAAGCTCAAAATATATCCATTTATTTATATCAAGTTTAATTTTTTTAATATTTAGATTTTTATTATATTTACAACTATTTATTTGAGAAAATTTATTTGAATTCCATATTTTATTTAAAAAATTTCTATATCCTTTAACTCTATCTTCAGAAAGCTTAACATCTCTTCCAGGTGCTGCCATAGAAATCAATGTAAATCTTAAAGAATCAGCTCCGTACTTATCTATCAAAACTAAAGGATCAATTACATTACCTTTTGATTTTGACATCTTTTGACCTTTTTCATCTCTTACTAATGCATGAACATAAACTTTTGCAAAAGGGGATTTTTTAATAAGATGATTTCCCATCATCATCATTCTCGCAACCCAAAAAAATATAATATCAAAACCTGTTACCAGAACTGATGTTGGATAATATCTTTTAAGTTCATAGGTTTTGCTTGGCCAGCCAAGTGTTGCAAAAGGCCAAAGGGATGATGAAAACCAAGTATCTAAAACGTCTTCGTCTCTTTTTAAATCAACTTTTTTTTTATAATATTTATGAGCTTGCTTTTTTGCTTCAATCTCATTTTCTGCAACAAATATTTTTTTATCTTTTGAATACCATGCTGGAATTCTGTGACCCCACCAAAGTTGTCTTGAGATACACCATGGTTGAATGTTATTCATCCAATGAAAATATGTTTTTGACCAATTTTCTGGAAAAAAATTTGTACTTTTATCTTTAACGACTTTAATTGCTTTTTTAGACAAAAATTTTGCATTAACAAACCATTGTTCTGTTAATAGAGGTTCAATTATAGAATTAGATCTATCTCCATATGGTACGACGTTATTAATATTTTCAATTTTTTCTAATAAACTTTTTTCTTTAAGATCCTGAATAATTTTTTTTCTTGCATCAAATCTATCTAAACCAAAATATGAATCTGGTGCATTTTTATTTAATTTCCCATTTTTTTCAAAAATGTTTAAGGGTTCTAGATTGTGTCTTTTTCCAATATCAAAATCATTAAAGTCATGAGCGGGTGTAACTTTTAATGCTCCTGATCCTTGGTCTATAGATACGTATTCATCGCTAATTACTTTAATTGTTCTTTCAACAATTGGTATTAATACTTCTTTTCCAATATATCTTTTATATCTTTCATCATTTGGATGTACAGCTAGTGCCATATCACCAATCATTGTTTCGGGTCTTGTTGTTGCTATTGTTATATAATTTTCTTCTCCTTTAACTTGATACTTTATATAATAAAGATTTGATTGAACCTCCTTTTGCTCAACTTCTAGGTCTGAAATTGCTGTTTCTAGCTTAGTATCCCAGTTTACTAATTTAATATCTTTGTAAATTAATTTTTCTTTATAAAGCTGAATAAACGTTTTTGTAACTGCTTTAGATAAGTCTTTATCCATGGTAAATCTACTTCTTGACCAATCACAAGAACATCCTAGTTTTTTAAGCTGATTTATTATTTTATCACCTGACACTTTCTTCCATTTCCAGACTTCTTTGATAAAATTATCTCGACCTAATTTATCTTTTGTAATACCTTTTTGTAATAATTGCTTTTCAACTAGAGCCTGCGTTGCTATACCAGCATGATCTGTTCCTGGTTGCCATAAAGTTTCATATCCATTCATTCTATAAAATCTAACAAGTAAATCTTGCAAAGAATTATTAAGGGCATGACCCATATGTAAACTTCCAGTAACGTTCGGAGGAGGTATAACTATAGAAAAGTGTTTTTTTTTATTCTTTTTGGGTTGAAAAAATTTATTTTTTTCCCAATATTTATATATCTTTTTCTCTATATTATTATGGTTGTAATTTGAATTTTGCATTTTATATAAGCTTAATTTTTTTCCAGACAGAGTTCAAGCTCAGTATGGGTCACTCCTGAATCACTGACAAAATCATCATCTCCTCAAAGCAAAAGCTCTCAGTTTATAATGTAAGATATTGTGTCATAATAAATATCATAATAAACTAAATTTTTTTTAAAACTATTGAGGAGTAAGTGTTTCTTAAAAAGATAAGTGTGTATATATTCTGTCTATTTTTCTCCATTAAAGCTTATGGGACTTCAATCAGTTTTCCCTCTACTCTTACTGCTGATACTACAGACTTTGTTTTAGTTTCTAATTCAGGAACTGGTTACTGTGGTTATACAGCCGATTCTACTAGTGAACCCGAGGACTGTGCTGGAGATTCAATAGATGCCACAGATGGAATTGGTTTTGAAGGATCGCAAGCTGAGGTTAATACTGCTCACGAAAATACTTTTATGATAGCAACTTCTCTAGCTTTTTAAATTTTAATAGCTTTACCGTAGTACAATAAATTCTGAATGCTTCTGGGACGCTTTCAAAGCTTTTTCTATCTGCTTTCATATTTGTAGAAATAATGTAAAAGTGTATAAAGTCTAGTAAAGCTTATATGCTTGAGCTAGTTATGACGAGTTGGCCACGTGGCGGAATGGTTACGCAGAGGATTGCAAATCCTTCCATCCCAGTTCGATTCTGGGCGTGGCCTCCAAAATTATCTTACTATTGCACTTATCTGAATTTATGATTTTAGTGTTATTGTATTTATATTCAACAAAATCGCACCAGAGTTGCTTTGACATGAAGATAAAAATAAAATAAATATTGTGTGAACTTATTATTCCTCGGTAGCTCAGTTGGTAGAGCAGTTGACTGTTAATCAATTGGTCGCAGGTTCGAGTCCTGCCCGAGGAGCCAATAAATCACTATTCTAAATATACGTAATTAAAAAAATTATGTTCCAGTTTTTTCTAAAGATCTTGTATTATTTAAAACTTGTAATATTTTTTCTCTTTGCTGTGATGAAAGAGTACTAAATAGTTTTGTTAAAAAAGAATAGTTATAATCTTCTTCACTTACCCTTTCATTATTTTTAATAGCTTCACTGTATGCTGGAAAATCTTCAAAGAAATATATTACAGGAACTTTTAAAAAGTTTGAAAGTTGCATAATTCTAAGAGAACTAATTCCATTTGTTCCTTTTTCGTACTTTTGAATTTGTTGGAATGTGACATTTATTGCTTGGGCGACTTTTGTTTGTGTTAATCCTAAACTTAATCTTCTCATTCTTAGCTTGGAACCTAGATGTTTGTTAAAGTTCGTTTCCATTACTCCCCCCTTAAAGAAATATATATGGTGAATTCAACATTAAAATCAAATAATTATCAACAACAAAATAAATTTTTTTTAGAAAAATATTCAATCAAATTAAGATATTTTAAGCTCAATTTATTATGTTTTAAGCAACTATTTTCAAAATATCATTTGACATTAGTTTAAAATAAACCATTGATTTAATACAAATATTTAAGTTATTTAATGGAAATTAACTTATATTCCCATTTACCTTTTTTATTAAATGTTGCCTTCACCCAATTTAAAGATTCTTCATCATACCAAACGTCAGTATTTAATTTTTTGCTCTTAGAAAGGCTTTCATCAGTAGATGAAAAATTAAAATGTAAAGTTTTTATCTCTTTATCTTTGTGTTTAATGGTTTCTTTTCCAATAAAAGTAACTTTTTGTTTAATAATTCTTCCTGAAACTGCACTTATTTGAGCTTTTGCGTTTACAAGGTTATGATTCCACCATGTGCCAATTATATAATCAGTAGGTGCCTTTCCTTTGTAGGATGAACCATCAATTATAAAAGAATTGTCTTCTAATTTGATATTAACGTACTTATCTTTGTTATTTTGTTTAGTTTTAGAGTTAAATTTTATTAATTTTCCATCTTCATAAACTTCAGAGCCTTTAACGTGATATTTGTAAAAAGTAACTCCCAACTTTTTTATTTCAAAATTAATCTCACTACTTACTACCATTTTATTATCTGTTTTTTGAAATAAAAAAATATGTGTACCTATATTTTTATTATTTCTATATATATCAAATTCAATACGGTTTAGATTTTGGTAATGTTCGACGTGTGATTTCGCTGTAAAAGGAAAACAAATTATAATTAAAATTAATAATACTTTATAAAATTTAAACATTAAATTTTATAAAATTTGACTTAAAAAAAGCTTAGTTCTATCACTTTTAGGATTAGCAAAAAAATCTTTTGTTGGAGCTCTCTCTACTATCATACCTTCATCCATAAAAATCACTTCATCTGCAACTTCCTTAGCAAAACCCATTTCATGCGTTACTACAATCATGGTCATTCCGCCTTTAGC